>Ga0307433_1000513_pt1 | contig 29463 bp, 12 predicted proteins | sample SalMarWE160210MG_FD_202166 | JGI IMG/M metagenome (GOLD analysis project Ga0307433, IMG submission 202166) | Salt marsh sediment microbial communities from the Plum Island Ecosystem LTER, Massachusetts, United States - WE1603-210 | ecosystem: Environmental > Aquatic > Marine > Intertidal zone >... | reverse complement strand
GCACGCCTAGCACAAAAAGCTTCCAACTTTTTCATTACTTTCTCCAGATTTATATTTATATTTAAATCTACTCTTTTTACTCCCATCCCCTCTCCAAAGTGTAAACCATGTGCTTTGGTTTTAACAGTTCCATATCACAGCCGGGAGAGTTCAGGTGGTGGTACAATTATGTAGATTCTTTGAATCTACGTGGAATGGTTGAATCGTTGAATAGTCAAATAGAAAAAACATATGACTTTTTGATCTTTGTGTGCTTTGTGGTTTAGTTAATTTTTTGGGACTTAGGGATGGGTATTAAACAAAAAAATATCGTTTTTTCTCTGTGTCCTTTGTGCTCTCTGTGTGATACTATTTTTGTGGTGTAATTAACCTTTTTAATCGATAACTATTTCTTCGAAATCGCAGAAAAGATGAAATAAACTTCTCACGTAATAAAGGAGCGCTAATCTGTTGTTTCTTAATTTTTTATCTTTATCCATTACCATGACATTGTCAAAGAGATTGTCTATACTTTTTCTTATTTTCTTTAATTCACTTATACCTTTAAAATAATCTTTCTTTTTAATAAATTCATTTAAAAGAGGTTCTATTTCTTTTGCTTTATTGAATAATTCTTCTTCTTCTTTTTCCTTAAAAAGCGATTTCTTTACTTTTCCCGCGGTCCTGCCTTCTAATATATTTGAAACTCTTTTTTGTCCTATCACAAGTTTTTCAAAATCCGCCGAGTCTTCACGAACTTTCATCATAGCTTCAGCTATAAGATAGGAATCTAAAATATTAGTCCACTTTTCGGAAAGCACCGCATTTGCTATATCATATCTAATTCCTTTACTCTGAAGAAACCCTTCTTCCCTTTCTATTATAAACCGTTTGATTTCTTCAAATAGTTCCTTATTTTCTTTCGCCGAAAATAATCCAAGATTTTTTTGAATTAATTTATCAAGAGGAAACGAAAATTTAAATCCCTCAACTATTTTAATAAAACCATTTATAGCCTGACGCAACCCAAAAGGATCCCTGGAACCAGTAGGCTTTTCCCCAGCCAAAAAACTTCCCGCGATGAGATCTATTCTATCCGCGAGAGATACAATTGCCGCTTCCCCGAAAGAGGGTAAATCGTCATCAGTATTCCTTGGCTTATAATGTTCTTCAATTACTTTACAAACATCTTTATTTATTCCTTCTGCTTTTCCGTACTCGGACCCTATATAACCTTCAAGACTCGTAAATTCCTTACCATCTCTTATCATTAAAGTTGTAAGATCTACTTTTGATAATTTAGCCCCTTCCTTTAAAATTTCAGGATTAACCTTTTCTACTCTCCCCCCTATCCATTCGCTAATTTTTATTAACCTATCTGTCCTTTCCAATAAATTACCCAAATTTTTATGCCACTTAATTCCCGACAATTTAGGTAATCTTTCAACTATAGGAATTTTCCTGTCGGTTTCCCAATAAAATTTTGCATCCTCGAGTCTCGCGGTAAGAACCTTTTCATTACCGATAATTATTTTCTTGTTAGGTTTATTATTTATTCCCGAAATAAAAAAGGGTAAAAGTTTACCGTTTTTTTTCACGGAAAAATATCTTTGATGAGTTTCCATTGCAGAAATTACAACTCTATCAGGCAATGTAAGAAATTTTTTATCAAAAGACCCTAAAATAACAAAGGGATACTCGATTAAATCAGATACTTCATCGAGAAGTCCCAACGTAAAAAAGGGCTCACCCTCGACTTTCTCAGCTTCTTTTTTCACTAAATCCTTTAGAATGCTTTTTCTTTTTTCGGGGTCTACTATAACAAATGATTTTTTTAGTTTTTTCTCATAATTAGAGGGATTAACTTTTACTTCCTCCTTAGAAATCAAACGATTTCCCCTAGTTGTATCTGTACTTTCAACCCCCGCTACAGAAAAGGAAATAACCTTATCACCAAACACCGCGACAATCCATCTTATAGGTCTGGCAAAAAGAAAATTACTTTCTTCCCACCTCATTCTTTTCGGAAATTCTATGTCTTTTATTATAGAAGGCAATTTTTCTTTTAAAATATCCCCGGTGCTTCTTACAGCTTTTTCTATTTCCGCGACAACATACTCGTTTCCATCTATTTCTTCAATCTTTAAAAAATCAATGGATATTCCCTTTGAAGAAGCAAAACCCATCGCCATTTTCGTAGGTTTACCGTTCTTATAGGCGAGCGCCGCGGGAGGACCTTTTATTTTATTTACAACTTTCTCCTGCTTTTCCGCAATATTTTTCACTATGAGAGAGAGCCGTCTCGGGGTATAAAAAGTACTTATTTTCGAATATGGAATTTTATTCGAGGAAAAAAGTTCAGTTAACCCTTTTTTAAAAGAAGCAACAGCACCTTTCAGATAACCTGCTGGTATTTCTTCGGTTCCAATCTCTATGAGTACATTTCTATCCATTTTTTTGCCGCCATATTTGCCAATTTTCTTATCTCAAGTATATAATTATTTCTTTGCTCTACAGAAAGAGCTCCACGGGCATCGAGCAGATTAAACGCGTGAGAAGCCTTTATAACAAAATCATAACCCGGATAAAGTAAATTTTTTTTAGTTAATCTTTTAGCCTCTTCTTTATAATCATCAAAATATTTGAAAAGAGAATCCACATCCGCTTCATCGAAATTATAAACACAAAATTGGTACTCCTGTTCTTTATTCAAATCAGACCAGGTTTTATTTTGCGACCAGGGCAAATCGAATATTGAATCCGAGCCCGTAAGAAGGATCGAAATTCTTTCAAGCCCGTAAGTCAATTCAGCACAGATGGGATCTAAATTTATACCTCCGACCTGTTGGAAATAAGTGAATTGAGTAATTTCCTGACCATCCAGCCAAACTTCCCATCCGAGACCCCATGCTCCTAAGGTCGGAGATTCCCAGTCGTCTTCAACAAAACGAATATCATGTTTATTTAAATCCAGAGACAAATATTCGAGACTTTCGAGATATAAATCCTGCACATTAAAAGGCGCCGGCTTTAAAATAACCTGATACTGCTGAAATTGCTGCAAACGATTTGGGTTCTCGGCGTAACGTCCATCCTTAGGTCTTTTTGAAGTCTCTATATAAGCAACATTCAAAGGATTTTTTCCCAGCGCTCCGAAGAAAGTTAAAGGATTAAAAGTTCCGGCTCCAACTTCAGAAGTGTATGGTAAACCTATGGTACAACCTTTTTTTGCCCAAAATTCTTCTAATTTCAAGTAAATGGTTTGGAAATTTATACAATCCTCCTTTTATTCGAACAATATATAAGAATTTACTCATTTGTCAAATAAAAAATTCTCATCATTTATTTTTAAATTGAACCACAAAGATCACGAAGGGCACAAAAAAAGGACTAAATTTATTATTCGCTAAAATAATCCATTGGATTATTGAAGAATAAGGTAAAAACCGATTGACTCTATTGTTAAAATTGTTTATACTGTAACTGAAAAAAAATAAAGGATTTTTTGGTATTTTCTATATGAGGATGTAAAGCGTTTAATTTAACCAAAAAAAAGGAGGGTTCAATGAAAAGAAAAGGAAGGGTAAGAAAGTTGTTACCTTGGCAGTCTACTGGCTTTTTCCTTCTCGTTTTGTCTTTACTAATCTTTAACCCAAGTGCCAAAGCGGCAGCTACCGGTAAAATTGCAGGTTTTGTTTTAGATGCCAAAACAGGTGAAGCTCTTCCTGGTGCTAATATTTTAGTGGAAGGAACTAATATGGGTGCTGCGGCAGGTCCAGATGGATATTTCACCATCCTGAATATATCTCCGGATATATATAATATACAGGCACGAATGATGGGTTACCAAAGTGTAACTCAGACCGGTGTTGAGGTTACAACCGACCACACGACCCGAATCAGATTTGGACTTAAATCTACCGTAGTTCGGGGAGAGGGTGTTACTGTAAAAGCTGAAGCAGAAGTTATCAAAATGGATGTATCCTCCAGTATAATAAGCGCAAAGACAGAAGAGATAGAAGCAGTTCCATTGGTGACTAATATAGGTGACTATGTGAACTTGCAGTCCGGAGTGAATAACTGGGAGGTTAGAGGTGGCAGCACAGACCAGACTGCCTTTATGGCTAACGGTTTAATGCTTGTGGACAACCGTTCCAACTCCATGCTGATGGAACCCAATATTTCTACTATTAAAGAGTTAAATATTATAAAAGGTGGATTCAATGCCGAATATGGTAATGTACGTTCAGGAATTGTTAATGTTATAACCAAAGACCCGTCTTCTAATCAATATAATGGTACGGTTAATTTCAGATATATCCCTGCTCAAATGAAACACAGAGGGCCTTCAGTATTCGAGTGGAATAATTTTATGCTTAGACCATATCTGGATACCACTACTCTCCCCAATGGTGAAAGTGTAGCTTTTAATGGATATGGCGCATGGAAAGATACACTTGTATATGGTGAAGAGGCCGGTACGGATACATCCTATAAATACAGAAAAGAGCTATGGGAAGGATGGAATACTTATGGACCGGCAAATGGTATGACCCCGGAACAGGCTATGGAACAATTTATCTGGACTCACTGCGCGGAAAGTGTTTCAGAATTGGTCCCAGATGATTACGAAGGTCATTCAAGGGATAGAACTTATGGGGATGAACCCGACTGGAATGTGGATGGGGCCTTTGGGGGACCCGTACCTCTAATAGGGCAATATCTTGGTGATCTCGCGTTTCTTGCTTCCCATAGAACCAATTATCAGCAATTTGGTCTTCCGGTTACTCAAGGTTATGAATTTTATCATGATTGGAATACTAGTTTTAAACTTACATCTCATTTAACCCAGAACATAAAACTCTCTGCAGAAGCTACTAAGGAAGTAATTTATACTCTCGGCGCATACGCGACCGGAGAAAAATCCGGAGGAAGTGTTGGTATTCTTGGAGGAGGTTCTTACGGAAAAGGAGACGCAGGCGGATTTTTCCTGAGTGGAGATGATGTTTTTCACAAGGAAAGTTCAGAATATGCTGATGGAGAGTGGGGTCTTAGTACCCTCTACTACCCGAGTGCTTTTTCTCCAGCCATAATTGATAAAAATATGCAGGGGATTTCAATCAGTCATGCTTTAAGTCCAAGTACCTTTTATACCCTTAGATTTACTCATATTGATTCTGAGAATAAATGTAACGGTGTTTTTGGTGTTGATACGGGGCAAACCACGTTTCAGCAGTTTATAAACCCTGGTGTAGCTCCGCTTTCCGAGAGGGATACTGTTACAATTTATACACTCCCAAGCGGCATCGAAGTTACAGAAGTTCCTTATGGATATGTTTACAATGAAGCTGAAAGGAGTGCTGATGGTACCTCTACCGGTGGAAACGGCGCCTGTCAGATTGAACTTTCCTCAGTTTCTACTTACAATCTAAAATTTGATATCACAAGCCAGATAAACAGGTTTAATGAAATAAAAAGCGGTTTCATTTTAAACTATGATGATATGTATACCTACGCGGAGAAAAACTTCCCGGGATATTTAGGCGGTGAAGGCTGGATTATCGAATGGGACCAGCAACCCATAAGAGGCGGAGCTTATATCCAGGATAAGCTTGAATTTGAAGGTTTTATTGCAAATTTAGGCCTTCGAATGGATTACAGTGATCCTAATTGTGAATGGCCAACTCTTGAACGATACGCGCAGATCCTGACAGATGCCCTTAAGGATACATTAAGATCCGATAATCCTCCTTCTGAGATAATGGAAGTGGCAGAACATCAAATGCAGTGGAGCCCGAGAATAGGAATTTCACACCCAATTTCAGAGAACGCGAAATTATACTTTAACTACGGTCATTTCTATTCCATGGCTCCTTCTAAGGAAATGTATTTGATGCACTTCGGCAAACAATCAGATCCCATGGCAGCACTGGGTAACCCTTCCGCTTCTATGCCTAAAACGGTCGCTTATGAATTGGGGGCGGATTTCAATATAAAAGAAATGTTCAGAGTACACCTTGCGGGTTATTATAAAGATGTAGACAGACAGACAGCCTGGGTACGATATATAAGTGAAAATGGATTGGTAAATTACTTGACTGTTGAAAATAAAAATTACGAAGATATTAGAGGTTTTGAATTGAGGTTCGAGAAATCTTTCGGAAGATTCATCAGAGGCTGGATAAATTACGATTACATGGTCAAAACATCAGGAACAGTTGGAAGAGAGACATACAATGAATACGGCTATATCAACCAAACCAAAGGAATGCGCGATCCCATCCAGGAGACTCCTCTCCCACAACCCAGAATGAATGCTTTCGTTCAACTTCTTTCACCCAGAGATTGGGGTCCAATTCTCGGAGGCTTTAGTCTTTCTTTCTTATATGAGTGGGAAGCAGGATGGTATGAAAGCTGGGACCCATTGAGAACTGAGTTACCACGGTTTGAGAACAATTTACAATGGCAGCCATGGAGAACACTGGATGCCAGACTCAGCAAGAATATTTCATACGCCGGTATAAATATGAATGTATTCATGGAAGTCAAAAATCTACTCGACTGGTGGTACTTAGATAATAATGGATTTGGAGGCGCTGGAGATGATAAGACAGAGTATCTAAATTCGTTGAAGTTGGATATATATGATGATCCGTTATTCGAATACTACCCTCAACATGAAGCTGGTAACGACAAAGTTGGAGAGCTCCACAGCGAAGAGAAACCATATATTAACGATCCAAATATAACTTTCCTGGCATTCCACAATCCAAGAACGTTTGTTTTTGGCGTCAAACTGGACTTTTAATGAATAATTGCAAAAGGAGGAAAGAAATAATGAAAAGGTTTCTGTATATACTACTTGCTACCTTTCTGGTAGAAATATTTATTTGTCCCTCGCCAGCCTATGCTGATTTTCTGAGAGAACTTAAAGTTAATAACGCCTGGCTCAACATTATGGCAACAGGTCGCCAGACGGAGGCAACTAATCGTTTGTCTGTAGCGTATGCAAAAAACGACGATGACTATTGGAGTATATGTCACTGCTACGGTCTTCGCCTGGGGTGTGTAAACTGGCAGGGGCCCGATTCTTTAGTGGTTGACCCTGAGGGAAGAAGAATTAGACTCGCGGGTGCGCCCTTCGGGGAATACCAGGTCTTCGAAGCTCCTGAAAAGATGTTTTCGCGTCTGAAAGAAGGAACAATGATACGCAGGTATTATAGATATCAACCACCCGAGATAATTGTAGATGGACTTCATCTAGAAAAACCAATAAAGTCAGGAGACGTAATAGCCCCAGATTACATTAACAGCTTTGGCGGAAATACCGATTGTACAGCTGATGTAATTGTGGAATCTTATATTGGAACATGGATGGGGCTGGATATTCATGCCAGATATCTGGTATGGACCGGAAAAAATCATGATGACTATATAATTTACGATTGGACTTTTATAAATACTGGAAATACCGACGAAGACGCAGAAATCGAGCTCGATGGTGAAAGTCTCGATTCGTTGTACATAACCAGGCAAGCGCAGTTCATGGCAATGGAGGTAGACTGGGGAACAAACACCTGGACTGACTGGTGGGGAGTTACTCAAGAACAACTTGATTCCATGCCTCTTAGAGCTCAATTCTGGCATACAATTCCAACACCCGGAGGAGCCATGCCTGGTAGCTGGTCTCTGGGTTTTTCGTGGGATCAATGCCGTGGTGAATATAACCGCGGCTATATCGATGAATCAACAAATATTACTTCGGCTACCATATTTGCTCCTAAAACCAGTGATGGTCTTCACCCTGTGGGTAATCAGTTTCCAAATAATCCGGCAGCAGACGACTCAGTTCAACCCCGAAGTAACAGCAATATTGACTGTAACGATGCGCCATTCAAGTATCATTCAGGTGAACACACTGAGGTAGAAATAGAAAATGTTTACAACGTAATGAAATATGGGGGACCGGCAAACAACAATTCTTTATATGAGGATGATATGTATCTTATGCAAGATATTGATCCGGGTGACCCTATGCATTATTGGATGGGTGAGCCTTTTCCCAATACCTACCATAATGTTCCATCAGCTGATTTACCGGGTACCATACCTACTGATATATCCTGGTATACGGTCTGGCACGCTCCTGCCCAGGCTTGTTTCGGACCATATCAGCTTGAGGCAGGAGATTCAATAAGGTTAGTACAGGCAATCGCTTTAGGTAGCTTGAATTCGCAGACCCGTTATGATGTTGGTCAGGCATGGTTGGATGGTACTCTTCGCTACGATGGAGAACCTAATTGCCCGCATAAATGGTATGAACATCCTGAAATCTGGCAGGGGGCTCCGGATCCGACTCCGGATTCGGCAACTCTGGCAAAAGATGAATGGATTTATTCCGTGCTGGATTCAGTAAAACAAAACGCACTGGCTGCCCAGTGGAACTTTGATAATAGATACAGCGCACCGGTTCCTCCCCCACCACCAGAATTCTTCGATGTTGCTTCAAGACCTGACTATATAGAACTCACCTGGGGAACTCAATCTGAAGAAGTTTCAGACTTTGCCGGATACAGGGTATACAGAGCTCTGGGTAATCCAGGCCCCAGCTACTCGGCCGGACAGCTCATAGGCCAATGGGAACTTATATACCAGTGCGGCGGCGGAAATCCCGGTGGAGATGTAGTTTATAGGGGATCAATCGAAAATTCATTCCATGATGCAACAGCACAAAGAGGTCAGAATTATTACTACTATGTGGCTGCATTTGATAGAGGCGGCGAAACGGATTTCGGTGGTACAACTGGACCTCTGGAAAGCAGCAAATGGCTAACAAGAACCACTGTTTCAACCACACTTAACGCTCCGGCATGCGATGATCTTGATAGTATTCGAGTAGTTCCCAATCCTTATAGTATGAAAGCCGGAAAGTCAGATATCCAATTTATAGGTGAAGATGCTAAGTACAAACTAATGTTTGCTAAGCTGCCTCCGGAATGTACTATCGATATTTATAATGAAACCGGTGATCTTGTAAAAACTCTTATCCATGATGACGGTTCCGGTGGAGAAGCATGGTCGGATGAAACCCACGAGAACTTCTTGACGACAGACTCAGGACAGATGGTTGTTAGCGGTATCTATATAGCGCATATAGTAACTCCTGAAGGCGAATCTAAGAACGTAAAATTTGTTATAGTCAGGTAAGGGGGAGGAATGATGAAAAAACTGATAGGATTTTTATTAATATTGACCTTAATTTTGATAACACCCTTGCAATCATTTGCTCTCGAAAAGTTGGGACAAACAGGGTTTAAGTTTCTTGACGTTTGTGTCGGAGCAAGAGCCGCGGCTATGGGTGAAGCATACACTGTTATATCCGATGATGTCAACGCCATGTTTCATAACCCTGCAGGTCTCGCACAGATGGAAGCCAGTAAGTTTGATCTAACCGTTTCCAGAACAGAGTGGTTCGCCGATATGTCCTATAATGCCGTCGGTATAGCTATAAACGGTGGTATATGGGGAAATTTTGGGTTGAGTCTTATTCCTGCCCCCGACTATGGAGATATCTTTGGAACCGTGGTTGCAGATAATGAACAGGGTTTTGAAGAGACTGGCCCGGTGGATGTGAGCGCATTTGCAATGGGTTTAGCATATGGACGTAAATTTACTGACAAATTTATGATAGGAGCTCATGTTAAATACGCGTATCAGCACCTTGGTTCTAATCCAATGCAGTATAAGGATCCGCTAACGGATTCTACATGGATAGACAATCAGGTAAACGAACTCTCTACAATAGCCTACGACTTCGGCACAATCTTTTATCCCGGATTTAAGAGTTTCCGATTTGGTATGTCTGTCCGCAATTTCTCCGGAGCAGCTAAATATGAGGAATATGGTTTCCAACTTCCACTTACATTCAAAATTGGCATCGGGATGGATGTACTGGACCTTTTTGGAGAACATCATGATCAATCTTTTGTTGTCGCAATCGATGCTGTACATCCAAGGGATTATACTGAAAGAATACAGATTGGAGGAGAATTTAGTATGGGAGTATTGCGACTGAGATCCGGTTATAAGTTTAATTATGATGAAGAAGGACTGTGTGCTGGTGTAGGTATATATGCACGTGGGATTAAGCTCGATTATGCCTATAACGCATTTGGCGCTTTTGACCTTGTAAACAGGGTAACACTTGGCATATCATTCTAAGGTCATAGAGTTTTATGAGAAGATTTAAGATATAATACGAAAGGAATTGGCCGTGAGTTATGCCTCTCGAATTAAAATAGTTCATCTTTTCGCATTACTTCTTGTTCTGAGCACTCTTCAACAGGTCCAGGCAAGTGAGTTGCATTTTAACTCGCCCACTCAAGACTTTACAAGCTGGCTGCCTGCCCGATCGTGGGAAGAAGCTTTGCTCTCGGGTAACGGGACTATTGGTACGATGGTTATGGGGCGACCCCACGATGAGACCATCATCTTGAACCATGCATTACTGTATTTACCGGCGAGTTTCCCTATAAAACCCATTAATCAGGCAAGCCGGCTGGATGAAATACGCAAATTACTGCTTGCGGGTAAGTATACCGATGCAACAAAAATTCCGGTTGAACAAAGTGAGAAAGAAGGATACGGCGGCCTGCGTTGGACCGACCCCTACATGCCGGCATTTGACATTCGGTTAGATATGCCACCGTCTAATATCAAACATTACGTCCGCTCGGTCGATTTCGAGACCGGAGAGTGCTTTGTTTATTGGGAGGATGACGGAGGAGTTTTTCAAAGGAAACTCTTTGTATCCCGTGCAGATAGTATGGTTGTACTTTCCATCCGTGGTACGGGCAAAATCAATTGCAACTTTACGTTCGTACAGCGACCGTACGAATGGAGCCAGAGGGAATCCGTAACCGGCTCAATTGGAGAAACATCCGTAGTCGCTTCCGGTAAATGGCTAACCTACCGTAGTAGTTTCAAACGTAGATGGAAAGGCAGCCTTGAGGGATATGAAGGTGTAGGAAGGTTAATTCAAAAAGGTGGGAGTTCATCATCGGAAGAAAACCAAATTGTTATAAAAGACGCTGACGAAGTTTTACTTCTACTAAGTATTAAACCAAATTATGATTGGAATAACTCTCAAGTTAAAGACATAAAACAATCGTTAACAGACATTCGAGCAGATTACGAAACACTATTAAAAAGACATTCTAAAATCCATGGCGAATTGTTCAATCGAGTCACTCTCAACCTTGGCGGTGATAAAGACCATTTACTCGATTCCGAAACGATGGTTCTCAAAGCAAGGAAACAGCTCACTCCTGCCATCATTGAAAGGCTATTTGATGCCAGCAGGTATAATATTTTATGCGCCACAGGTACCAACCCTCCTAACCTGCAGGGAATCTGGAACGGTAACTGGACTCCTCCCTGGTCGTCGGATTTTACACAGAATGGTAATCTTCAGGTCGCCATTTCGAGTTTTCTATGCGGTAACATGCCTGAACTCTTAATGGCATATTTTGATTACCAGGATAAAATGTTGCCTTATTATCGTGATAATGCTCGCCGGTTGTATGGATGCCGTGGTATTCATATCCCGTCCCGCACCAGCACTCATGGCTGGGACATCCACTTCAATAAGACCTGGTGTATGACTTTCTGGACTGCAGGAGCCGGCTGGGCTGCTAACTTTTATTATGATTACTGGCTTTACACGGGCGATAAAAAGTTCCTCGCTACACGGGCGTATCCGTTTATGAAAGAAGCGGCTTTGTTCTACGAGGATTTTTTGACAGTCGGAGAAAACGGGAAATATATATTTAACCCTTCCTATTCCCCGGAAAACAATCCTGCGAATTCCGAATCTCAAGCATGTATCAACGCAACGATAGATGTGATGGTGGCTAAGCAACTCCTTCGGAATTGCATTCAAGCAGCCCAAATTCTAAAGACAGACCAGGAAAAGCTTGCAAAGTGGAAGGACATGTTATCTGGAATGCCAAACTATGAAATCAACGAAGATGGTGTGCTGCGGGAATGGCTATGGCCAGGTCTTAAAGACAATTACGCTCATCGACATGTGTCACATCTTTATGGATTGTATGATATGATTGATCCGGATATTGCCGGTAATCCAGAAATGATTGAAGCTGCCAAAAATGCAATCGAGGAACGAATGAAGATCCGCCGGGTGGACAACGGCGGTGAAATGGTTTTTGGCATGGCACAGATGGCTTTTGTAGCGGCAAATCTAGGTGATGCTGAAACCACAGAAGAATTAATCAATTGGATGGCAGGCAATTACTGGACAAATTCCTTGGCAAGTTTGCATAATCCGGGTTCCCTATTCAATATGGACCTTAGTGGCGGATTTCCGGCTGTTATTATACGTACACTGGCTTATTCTGAACCGGGCTTCATCTCGTTGTTACCGGCCCTACCTTCCACCTGGCCTACCGGCAAAATAGAGGGAATTTTACTTAGAGGTCAAATAGAAGTAAAGAATCTTTTGTGGGATAATAAAGATATCTCAATAACTTTACACTCATCCATTAAACAAGAAATTATTCTAAAAGTACCTGCTGAAATAAAAACAATAAAACCAAGCAATAAAGAATTAAAAATCATAATACTTACCGAACAGCCGGATAAATGTCTTCTGGAATTACCTGAAAATAAGGACATCAGTCTGAGCATTTCTCTCAAATAATATATCGTGGCAAAGCCGCAAGAAAAAACATTGACCACAGAGGATACAGAGGAACAATTGTGATAAAAGAAAAAAACACTGAGAACACAGAGAGAAAAGGGGAAAAGCCACGGATGAACACGGATACTTTTACCTTTAAAATAGTAAAATTGCGAAATAGTGAAATAGTTTTGCCCATTTATCCATTTTCCTATTTTCCTATTTTCCTTTTTGGAAAAAAGAACAAAAAGTTGTCAGTATATCCACAGATGGGGTGCAAATGAAAATAAAGAAATTGCAGGTAATATTTTATTTTATTATTTTCGTCATAATCGGCGGGTTAAATTGTAAATATGAAAAACTACCTGACGGCATCATAATTGAAATTAAAAGTGAAACCACAACGGACGCTAGCCTCGTGAAAATAAAGGTGTGCACCGAAAATATTATTCATGTTATCGCCACACCCGAGAAAACCTTTTCAAACCGTAAGAGCCTAATGGTTGATAAAACCGAGTGGAAATCGGTACCTTGGTCGATCGAAGAAGAAGGAAATGAAATTGTGCTTTCCACTTCTAAAGTTACGGCTAAAATCCATCAAAAAAAAGGTACTATTACTTTTTATAATTCAAATGGTCAGTTAATTCTTGAAGAAAAACCAAAAAATAGTAAAATAATTACGCCTGCGGAAGTTATGGGAGAAAAAACATATCATGTTCAACAGCTCTTTAACTCCTCGGAGAATGAAGCATTTTATGGGCTGGGACAGCATCAAAACAACATCATGAACTACAAAGGACACGATGTAGATTTATGGCAGAATAATATTGTTATTGCTATACCTTTTTTAGTTTCCAGTAAGAATTATGGAATTCTTTGGGATAATAATTCACGAACGAAATTTGGAGATATCCGGGATTTTAAATCATTATCATCGCTAAAATTGTACAACAAGGAAGGTAAAGAAGGAGGGCTCACTGCCGAGTATTTCGATGAACCTAATTTTAAATCACTTTCAACATCGCGTAAGGAACCCCGAATAGAGTACGAATTTATTGATATCCATGACACTTTTCCCGAAAATTTTAACACAAATACAGGCAGTATTCGCTGGAGCGGAGAAATCGAGTGTAAGGAATCCGGTATCCATAAGTTCAGACTTTACTGTTCCAATTATACAAAAATGTGGCTTAACGGCAAACTTGTGGTCAACTCATGGAGACAGAACTGGCTCCCCTGGACGCATTTATTGCATCTACCGATGGAAGCCGGGAAACGTTACTCAATAAAAATAGAATGGGTACCAAACGGGGGTTACATTGGACTTAAACATCTTGGTCCTAAAGAAGAATTATATAAAAATAGTTTATCTCTTTATTCGGAAGTAGCCGACGGAATCGATTATTATTTTATCTATGGGAATAACTTAGATGAAGTCATTCACGGATATCGTGAAATCACTGGTAAAACACCCATGATGCCTAAGTGGGCTATGGGCTTGTGGCAGTGCAGAGAACGTTATCAAACACAGGAAGAATTGCTCTCAACCGTTAGGGAATTTCGCAGAAAAAAGATACCTCTCGATAATATCGTTCAGGATTGGTTTTACTGGGAAGAAGATAAGTGGGGCTCTCACGAATTTGACTCCACTCGCTATCCGGATCCTGAAGGTATGATAGAAGAACTTCACGATGATCTTAACACTCATATTATGATATCAGTCTGGCCGAAGTTTTATGTCGGGACTGAACATTATGAAGAATTCAAGGAAAAAGGATGGCTCTATACGCGGAACGTTGAAAAAGAACAAAAAGACTGGGTTGGCCCGGGATATGTCTCAACATTCTACGACCCATACAGCAAAGAAGCGCGCGATTTGTTCTGGAGTCAGATTAACGAATATCTATTCAGCAAGGGTTTCGATGCCTGGTGGCTGGATTGTACCGAACCGGATATTCAAAGTAATCTTTCGGAATCTGAAACCCGCCTGCGTATGCATCCTACCGCATTAGGAACTGCAGCAAGATACCGAAACACTTATTCTTTAATTAACTCCAAGGGAGTTTACGAAAGCCAACGCGAAACTAACCCTAACCAGCGAGTTTTCATTTTAACGCGCTCGGCTTTCGCCGGACAGCAGCGATATTCCGCAGCCACATGGAGCGGAGATGTCGCATCAAGATGGTACGATTTTAAGGCACAGATTTCCGCGGGGCTTAATTTCTGTTTATCCGGTATCCCCTATTGGACAACAGATGTCGGAGGATTCGCTGTCGAGTCTCGCTATATGGACGCAAAAGGCGAAGATCTATCTGAATGGAGAGAATTGATGACCCGATGGTTCCAGTTTGCCGTGTTTTGTCCTTTGTTTAGGGTACACGGTCAATATCCATATCGCGAAATATTTCATGTCGCTCCAGAGGACCACCCTGCTTACCAATCTATGTTATATTATGATAAATTACGTTATAGATTGATGCCTTACATTTATTCTCTAACCGGAATGGTTACACACAGGGATTATACAATAATGCGAGCCCTGGTTATGGATTTTGCATATGATGAAAAAGTCTTAAATATTGGTGATCAATATATGTTCGGTCCTGCGCTATTAATCAATCCTGCCACCGAATATAAGATGCGAAAACGCCCGGTTTATCTACCCGAAGGAACCGGCTGGTATGAGTTAAAAACAGGGAAATACTTTCCTGGCGGACAAACAATCATTGCTCCCGCACCCTACACAGATATACCGATTTATGTGAAGGAAGGTTCAATTATTACATTTGGTCCCGAAATGCAGTACTCGATTGAAAAACCCGCTGACCCTTTAATATTATACGTTTATACAGGTTCTGACGGTAGTTTTGAGCTGTATGAAGATGAAAATGTAAATTATAATTATGAGAAAGGGAATTTTTCAATGATACCTTTTATTTATGATGAAAAAACACATACTCTAACAATCGGAAAAAGACAGGGTGAATTTCCAGGAATGCTTAAAGAAAGGACTATTAAGGTCGTCTGGGTTACTAAAGATAAGAAAGCAAAACTGGATTTCAATATTAAACCGGATGAAATATTAAAATATAACGGGACAGAAAAATCTGTTAAAATGAAATAAAAGGAGTCTTTTTTATGAAAACTAAAACAATTTTTAAAATAATATCTTTTTCTTTCTTGTTACTTATATTTTTTAGCCACTGCAAAAGAGCTACTTTCCATGAAAGAAAAACCGAAGATTTTTGTCGTAATTGGAAATTTCATTTAGGAGACGTAAAAAACGCGGATAAGTACGGATTTGACGATTCCGACTGGCGAACTCTAAATTTACCGCATGATTGGAGTATCGAAGGCAAATTTAGCAATGAACATCCTGCCACTCCAGGAGGAGGGGCTTTACCCGGAGGAATAGGATGGTATAGAAAGATATTTGCACTCCCTGAAACAAAAAAAGATAAACTGATTTTCATTGACTTTGACGGCGTTTATGAAAACAGCAAAGTATGGATAAACGGCCATTATCTCGGGAAAAGGCCATACGGTTATAGTTCTTTCAGATATGAATTAACCCCTCACCTTAATTACGGCGAGAAAGAAAATACAGTTGCGGTAAAGGTCGACAACTCTCATCAACCCAATTCAAGATGGTATTCAGGCTCGGGAATTTACAGAAACGTTTACTTAGTTCATACAAATAATATTTTTGTTGACCATTGGGGAACATTTATTACAACACCGCAAATTACCGAAAAAAAAGCCGAGATAAACATTAAAACCGATATAAGAAAAATTTCGGAAGAAAAACAGCAGATAACTTTAAAAACGGCTATTTATAACGCAGAAGGAAGAAAGGTTGCAAGTGTTACTTCCTCCGATATAACTTTAAAAGATCCCATTACTTCAATTGAACAAAAAATATTAGTAAAAAATCCGAATTTATGGTCTATTGAAAATCCTTACATATATAAAGCTATTTCTCAAATAGAATATGCGGGAGAAATCCTGGATGACTACGAAACACCCTTTGGTATCCGTTATTTTAATTTTGATCCAGAGAAAGGTTTTTTTCTTAACGGGAAACACGTTAAAATTAAAGGGGTATGTAACCATCACGACCTTGGATGCCTCGGGGCAGCTGTAAACACCCGGGCCCTGGAACGTCAGCTTGAAATATTAAAAGAAATGGGATGTAATGGCATCCGCACTTCACACAATCCACCCGCGCCTGAATTATTGGATTTATGCGACCGAATGGGGTTCATAGTAATGGACGAAGCATTCGACGTGTGGGAAAAGGGCAAGTGCGAATTCGACTATCATCTGTATTTCAAAAAATGGCATAAACAGGACCTGGAAGATTTGATACTGCGAGATCGTAACCATCCAAGTGTGTTTATCTGGAGTATAGGAAACGAAGTTATGGAGCAATGGGATAAAGAGGACAGCAGCGGGTCAGTTATCGCAAAAAGACTTACACCAATTGTAAAAAATCTAGACACGACGCGTCCAGTTACATCGGCATGCAATGGGACTGAACCTTCAAATCCTGTTATCAGGTCAGGAGCTCTGGATTTAATAGGTTACAATTATAGTGAAGAAAAATATGCGGAATTTCCAGAAACATACCCGGGACAAAAATTCATCGCTGCCGAAACAAATTCGGCTCTGGCAACCCGGGGTAAATACGATATGCCTTCGGATAGTATCAGACGATGGCCGCCGCGTTGGGATCTGCCATTACTGGACGGGAATCCTGATTATACATGTTCATCTTATGACAACTGCAGTGCACCCTGGGGGTCTACCAATGAAGAAACCTGGAAAATCGTAAAAAAATATGATTTCATTTCCGGTATGTTTATATGGACCGGCTTTGATTATCTGGGTGAACCCACTCCTTACTCGTGGCCAGCACGCAGTTCTTATTTTGGCATCATGGATCTAGCCGGTTTTCCAAAAAACGGCTATTACTTCTACCAGAGTGAATGGACAGATAAACCCGTTTTGCATGTTTTTCCTCACTGGAACTGGGAAGTAGGAAGTATAATAGATGTATGGACTTATACCAATTATGATGAAGTGGAGCTTTTTCTTAATGGTGCATCGTGTGGTAGGAAACAAAAAACCGAAGATAATTATCAATTAGTGTGGAGACTAACCTACACACCCGGCACAATAAAAGCCATTGCGACTAAAGAAGGAGAAAAGCCACTTATAAAAGAGATTAAAACTGCCGGAGAGCCGGCAAAGATTGTTCTGGAATCTGACCGTAAGCAGATTAATGCTGATGGTAGAGATCTTTCATTCGTCACTGTAAAAGTGGTCGATGAGGAAGGAAAGCTTGTCCCCCATGCTGATAACCTGATCAACTTTGAAATCGAAGGAGAAGGATTTATTGCCGGAGTCGACAACGGATGTCAGACGAGCCACGAACCTTTTAAAGCAAATTACAGAAAAGCATTTAACGGCCTGTGTCTGGTTGTTATTCAGGCAAAAGAAAAATGCGGAAACGTTTCTCTGGAAGCCACTTCCGAAGGACTAAAGCCTGCTTCGGTTAATATCGCGGTAAAGTAAAAATGCAAAAATCAAATATCAAAATGTAAAATTACAAATCAAAGTTCAAAAAGAAAGAAACATTGACAAGATATAACCCAGCGCGTCATTCGGCGCTTAAGATATTTTAGAATTGTAAAAAAAGCGAGGACTGACCGTTCAGAAGGACTTCTCGGAAGCCAAGCGGCCATGGTCTCTTGAAATCTTTATATTTCAAGAAGAGCGCGGCTGAGAGCGAGCGGCAATTTCTGCGGTGGAGAAATTGACCGCGTTCCTGATGAATGGTTAGTCCTCGCTTCAATCATGTAGTAACTTTCAATTATTTCAATAGTTTATAGATTGCGTAACTCTGCTCTGGCGTTATAACCTGATACTTGTCTTCCTGGATTTCAATTTTCATTTCTGTTCCCGCTAATAGTTCATAACTATTGATGATAGGCTTTAGGCTGAAATTAGCTTTTGATTCTCTGGCAGCTGGGTTCAGAATCACCAGTATCATTTCATCTTCATATGCTCGGGCGTATATAAACGGATAAGTATTTTCTTTCGCGTAAATAGGCACAAATTCCGCATACGCGGTTAAGGCTTTTTCTCCTTTCCTGAGCTGTATTAGCCTTTTTACCCGATTCAACAATGAATTGGGGTCTTTTTCCTGGTCTGCCACATTAGGCGCGCCCGAAGCTTTATCAATCGGCAAATACAATTCATCAGGAGAAGCGGTTGAAAACCCTCTGTTTTTTTCTCCATTCCACTGCATAGGTGTCCTACCCCCCGCTCTCGGCTTATAAGCGCCTTCCACATATGGCAAATCGTAGAGCTGACGCATGCCAATTTCGTTGCCGTAAAAGACAAAAGGAATCCCCGGCATTGTAAGAGAAAATGCAAAAATAATCTCAAGGTCCTCGGTTGAACGCTCGATATTAAGTCTGGAAAGATCATGATTTCCAAGAGGAAGATTAATATATCCCTTACCTTTGGTTTTTTCATATTGGTCTAAATAGCTTTTAAGGAAGTTGGTAATATCTCCTTTACCTTCTTTATCAAAGAAACTATGCCCTTCTGAATATCCGTTCAGGATTCGCCAGCTTTCTTTCTGCAAAAGGTCATTGTATTCAGAAAACCAGTGATAAAAATCGGCATGAAAACCCCCACCATCCAGAGCCGATGCGGGATAGGACCATTCTGCCACCATAAACGAACCGGGATACTCTTTATCGATGATATTGCGTATTTCATTCCAGAATTTTTTGGTTCCCTCATCTCTCCTGCTAAAAAGCTTATCGCCTTCTTTTATATGGACATTTTTAACCAGGGCACCTGCCATGTCTGCTCTAAAACCGTCAGCGCCCATGTCCATCCAGAATCGCAATACTTTTTTTAGCTCTTCCTGCATCGCGAGAACATCAGGGTGATCGACTGGCAACATCCAGTCTTCGCAAGGCCCGGCAAATCCAAAATTCAATGCTGGTTGGCTCCAGTAGAAATTACGCATAAATTGACCGTTGCGTTTGCTGTAGCCTTTTATAAATGCATCTCTATATTCTTCCGGCGGATTTAACCAGGTATTATCAGTCCAGATATACCAGTTGGAGTATTTATTTTTTTCTTGTTTCGAGGATTCCTGAAACCACGGATGCTCAATACTCGTATAACTGATGACATAATCGAATAATATCTTTAATCCACGTCTCTCTGCTTCTTCAAACATACGTTTAGCATCATCGTTTGTGCCGTAGCGGGGAGCCACTTTGTAATAGTCCGATACATCGTAACCTGCATCGTTAAAGGGAGACTGGAAAAAAGGGTTTATCCATATACCGTCAACACCAAGACTTTTTACATAATCCAACTTCTGAATTATTCCCGGCAAATCACCAATACCATCCCCATTGGAATCATAGAAAGTCTGGGGATAAATCTGATAAAATACTGCCGTATGTAACCAATCCGGACAGGAAGGAATGCTATACTTGCCGGTAATCAGAGCCGAATCAATGGACAAAGTTTCCTCTTCTATGCCCACACATCCCATTATTATGAGAGAAAAAACAATAAAAACATTTATTATTCTATGTATCATTTTTGCCTCCATGTTTTAAAAATATTACATATTTACTTATTTAAATTTAACGGTAAGTTTTTCACCTTCATATAAAACAACCTTATCCGGATTCTTTGCAATTTCTATTCCCGTTCCATGCCCCTCTTTTACAAGAACGATTTGAAAATTTCTTTTCTCAAGCATCCCCGGAAAAGACCCTTTTCTGCCGTCTATAGTAAGTTCCTGCTTTTTATCATCCCAGTAAAAAGCAATTGTCGCGTATATACCCTTTTCATAATTATAATTGTCGTTTTCATCTTCGTACAATACAAAATCCGCGTCGGCACCCGTGTATATCCGAAGTTCAATAGGATTAGCTTTCTTCTCCGTGGAGTATTGAATAAATGGACCCATTGGAATAATAGAACCTTTTTTAACCAATAGCGGAATCTTGTCTATCGGAGCGTCTGCAACAATTGTTTGCCCACCTAAATGAGTTTTTCCTGTCCAGAAATCTACCCAACTGTGTCCTGCAGGTAAATAAACGGCCCTTACTTCTTTTCTTTCTTCGACAGTTTCTTCTTTCTTGAATATTTCCGGTGTTTTCCAGTAAAGCTTCATCTTTGCTGCACCGGTAGAACGGTTTTGCATCTCTAAAACAAAATCGTATTCCCTGCCAGCTTCCAATTGAACAAAATCCGTATACTGTTCAACACTTGTATAAATAAAAGGAAGCTCTTTACCATCTAGAATAATACGTTTAGCGTCGTAACTCTTTAAATGAAATTGATGTTTGCCTGCCCCGGACGGAATAAGTTTGCCTTCCCATCGAACGGAAAAAGCGGAATCAGTCATATAATCCGGTCTACCCGTATACAAGAGATGATTAATGTCGGATTCTATTTGCTTATGTGATAGAATCTTAAATTCCGGATCTTTGTAATATTTAGCATGCACTCCTGGCTTGCCGTCTTTTGTTCGGAAATGCTCTGTAGTTATAAGAATACTACTTTTCGGCGGCCTATGAATCATGTACTGGGTTACCGGGCAAACCATCACCGCCGCCCCAAACATAAACTGGTCATCGACCGAATAGGTTTTCGCATCATCAGTAAAGTCCATGGGCAAACCACGCATAATCGTATAACCTTCACTGGTAACTTTCCAGGCAATAGAATAAATGTAAGGAAGTAATCGATAACGTAGGCGGTCTATTTTTATCATCGATTCTGTAAATTCACCAAATTCCCAAATTTCCCGGGGTGTTTCGGAACCATGTGCACGAAAAATCGGACAGAAAGCCCCGAACTGAAACATACGGGCATAAAGTTCCTGATAAGCCGGATCCTTTCCCCCACCGGAAAAAACACCTCCATAAGCACCAATTACGAAAGCTCCAATATCGAAAGTCCAGTATGGAAGACCCGACATACAGAAATTGATGCCAGCAGCGATTTGTTTTTTATAAATCTCCCAGCTGGCTCCGATGTCACCAGACCAGGTAGTGGCAGCAGTTCGCTGTTGTCCTGCAAATGCGGAGCGAGTGAGTATGTATACTCTCTTTTTATCGGTTTCTTTTCTCTGGTTTTCGTATAATTTGTCCATCATAACCAGAGAATAAGCATTCAGGTAACGTGCCCAACTTCCGAGATGATTCATTCCAACTTTCTTCATTTCATACTCTTGAGATTCTTTAGTTGTCGCATTTATAATATCCGGTTCCGGAGAATCAACCCAAAACGCATCAACCCCTTTAGAAAACAATCCGTCCTTTAGATATTTCCAGTAAACATCATTGGCTTCGGGGATAAAAGCATCGTAATACTTAAAACTTGCCCATCCAACGACATCAAAGAGATAGCCCTTCTTCTGCATTTCTTTATAAATTTCGGTACTGGGTCCAAGTCCCGGCCAGATAGAAAACATGATGTGATAATTCAAATCGTGAATCGAATCGATCATTTCCTTAGGAGCAGGATATCTTTCTTCGTCGAATATCATTCCGCTCCATTTATCGTTATCTCCCCAGTACTGCCAATCCTGAATTATATTATCAATGGGAATCTTGCGTTGTCGGTATTCTCGCGCCACGCTTAACAATTCATCCCGGCTCACGTAGTGCTCCTTACTCTGCCAATATCCATAAGCCCATTTGCCATACATGGGAGCATGGCCCGTAAGGTTTCTGTAAGAAGCAATTACTCCATCCATGTTCTCGCCATAAATAAAGTAATAATCGATATTATCACCCACATCCGACCAGAGATAAGTTTCTTTATCGCTATCCTCAAAAATGGTTTTAGAATAATTATCCCAGAGAATTCCATATCCACGGGTTGAAATAAGAAACGGTACGACCGCGTCGATATTTGTCTGTACGAGCACAACTTTCTTCCCGCGATAGTTCATATATCCATACTGGTGCTGGCCAAGGCCATAAACCCCTTCGTCCGGAGTTAGTTGAAATTTCTGCTTGAGACTGAATGCATTCTCATGTTCATACTCAACCGGCGCAATCTTTGTTTTACCTTTCTCCTTCAAAATGTTTTCTTTACTGGGTGTTAAATATTCGATTTTACCATCTTTTTTGGATATATTTAATGTAATTTTTTCAGAACTGAGAATAACTTCTTTACGATTTTCTTTAAACTTCACTTTTATGTCTGGAAGAGTATCCTGGATAACGACTAAACTTACTTTTTCCGCCGATGCATTAGGTACCCATTTAACAACACGAACTATGTCATCCGCATAAAATTGGGCTTTCAAATTAATTTCCGCAGTCTCAATTTGAACTCCATTTTGAATTTGCACGACCGTAGTCTTATATGTAGAACAACCAAAGACCATTAAACCAAGCATTAAGGTAAAAAGAAAAACTTTTCTTGTTTTCATTGTTCCTCCCTTCCGGTTAAACTTAATTTTTTTCTAGCTCACTCAAAATCAATATAATTTAAGTTTATAGTTCTGTCAAGCACACCTAGTAGAGCAGTTAATATTATTATTTTTTGGAAAATTGTTTTTTTCAATAATTTTTTTACAATATGTCATGATTAACAATTCTGTGCTTATTTTTGTATATCATTATAATAAGTCCATTCGCAAGCATCGGTATATCTTTTGTCCCCTTTATATCCAATTACACTTATCTTATTACGGCCCGCTGAAAGCTTAATTTTATCCCACGTAATTTTATGGATATCAGAATCCATCTTTTTCTTGGAAATAAATGTTCTGTTTACATATAATTCTACTTTTTCAAGGTTTGTATATACTTCAAGGGGAACACTATTTTCTTTTCTTTGGGTATTGCGTCGGCTAATAATATAAAGAACGGGTTCATCCGACCAGTTTGCTTTGTAGAAATAAAAAGCGTCTTTTTTTACTTTTCTATCATGCGTGATAAGTCCTTTATGATTAATGAAGTCTCTGTCACCCCGTTTGACATTAGTCCAGCTAAAGTCAAACATATTCCAGATAAATTTGCACCAGATATCTTGCCTATCTTTAATTGCGGACCAAACCTGTTCATGGTAATAACGCTGGTACTGTTCCGGAAAAAATCTACTGTTATTAGGATCGGGACGTTCTGGCTTTTCCTGTTGTTGGCTTATACAACCTCCTGCCCCATATTCACTCAAGCCGGCAATCAAGTTAGGATATTCACTATGCAAATCATTAAACCATTTACCATATTCATCAAATTCTCCATAATACCAACCAAAATACCAGTTCCAAGCAGAAATATCTGTTACATGGTGCCTATCATTGACCTGGGAAAAGTCTGCCTGAGTAGTTAAGCGGTAGGGATCAAGCTTTTTCGCGGTATTGTGAAGGACTTCTACATCAGCTGCAGATATGCTGATTTCGTTATATAATCCCCAGAAAAGAATGGAAGGATGGTTATAGTTTTGTTTTATGAGTTCCGTCAACTGAGATTGGCAATTTTCCAAATAAGCCGGATTGTTGCCCCTATACTTTGGGGTATTAGGGATTTCGGCCCATACTACCAGTCCATTCTCATCACACAAGCTATAAATTTTATCGCTCTGCTGGTAATGCGCCAACCGCACCCCATTAGCTCCCAATTCAAGAATCATTTCAATGTCTTTCTCATGGTGTTTATCAGTCAGGGCGGGCCCAAAACCTTCCCACTCCTGATGACGACAAACACCATATAAATGATAAGGCTGATCATTTAGTACGAGTCCTTTTTCTTTATCCACTTTAAAATATCTCAAGCCTAAAGGCTGCTCCACCGCATCCACTTTATTACCGTTTAGGTCTTCAATTTGAATATTTACTTTGTATAAATAAGGGTCAGCTTTCGCTTTCCAAAGATGAGGATTATTAATATGAAGCTTTTGGATATTTTGTATTAGCTGATGATTTATAATCATAAATTTTTCCTTATTCTTTGCGACTACCTTTCCATCCCTATCGGTAATCCGAACGTTGATTAAAGCTTCAATTGCTTTTTCAGGTTCTTCAAAAAACAGCCAGCCGAACTTCATTGAAGCATCAAGTCCATATTCATTATATTCGATTTTCACCTTGACCTCTTCTCCTGCCTTCAATCGGATCTCAAAATATTTTTCCGTAGCTGCATGTGCCCCCCAGTGATCAATCACTTTTTTATCATTTAAAAAAAGCCTGGAACCGTCGTCACTTTTAACGATGAAGCGGTATAAACCCGATTTAAGAGGAAGAAAACGCCCTCTCCAGCAGGCGGAAAAGTTATCAGCGGACATATCTTTAAATGGGCCTTCTTTTCCATAATTAAAATTTATCTCTTCATCGATTCGGACATGTTCAGGTTCTCCTTTTAAATCAGGGTTCGCAAAGTATTCTCCATATAATCCTTTACCCTGTTTCCCTTTTGGCGGAAGTAGTTCCGGGGATTCAGTCCTCAAAAACGGGATAGAATTATAATTTAACAAAGTTTTTATTTCAATCTCGGCTTCTTTTAAAGAAACTTTTTTTTGCTGAATGTAGACTCCGCTTGAGGCATAATCCAGTGGGCAGACGCAAAGTTCATGGGTGGCGAATATAGTAACCGGTCTATAGATACCGCCAAATAATGGATATAAATGGGTTCCCGAAGGCGCCACACCCGGTTGCACGGTATTGTCAACTCTAACGGCAACAATATTACTTTCTTCAAAACTAATATATGGAGTTATATCAAAACAAAAAGCCGAATATCCGCCTTTATGTCGTCCTATAAATTTACCGTTTAAAAATACATCAGCCACCAGACACACCCCTTCAAAACGGATAAAGTACCTTTTTTTATCATCAGTATGGGGCAATGCAAATTCAGCACGGTACCATCCTATCCCCCGGTAACAATCACTCCCTTTGGTCAACACATCCTCAGCATTCCAGGTATGAGGAACAGTAATATCTTTCCACTCAGGACCTGGATTCAAAAAAGGATCCTCAGCAGAGTGTGCATCACTTTTATGAAATTTCCAGTTAACAAGTTGAAAATTATCGCGGTGTTCTAAAAAGATCTGCGCAAAAACATTAATATTCCTTAAAGGAACAAGCAAAAATAAAAATATCAAAATATTTAACAATCTATTATTTCTTCTCATTAACAATCTTTCCTCCTTTCCAGAGAGCATTTTAGTTCAAGCTTTTACTGGCTCTGATATAAGATCAGAGCTAATATAATTTCTTAGCTTCGTTTATAACAACCTGCTTGTCACCTTTAATAGGTTTAATAATGAAGCCATAATTATAATCTTTTTCCAGAAGTTTATATTCATCATGTACGGGAAGACCCCAACTGTTATCACCACCAACACCCATTTGATGAAAATCGATGCATAGCTCAACCAGGTTCTGGAAGGGTACATCAATGGTATGTCGAACCTGCTCAGTAAAATTCTCATCAAGATAATGGTGTGCATTTATCTCAAGCGGTTGTTTACCTACAATCAGAATCCCTAAACCTTTGTCATCCTGCAGTGAAACCCATCTCACATCTGTTTTATTTCCATTCTCCTGCGGAAAGATATAGGGTGTGTATTGTTCCATCACCGTCCCTGAGTACAATCCAACAAAAGCGGATGTTTTTCTATCCCAATAGGTTTCATAAGGACCTCTGCCATACCAGGTTATATTCTTCAGGTTACCAATTGTAACCAGTTTCATTCCAAATCGCGGTAGTTCAGGCATCGGATCAACATTGATTTTAATTTTAGCCCATACCTCAATACTTCCGTCTTTACGTATGGTATAAGTGTTCAAATAATCTGAGTTACCTGAAGATAGCTTTGATTTAACTTTAATTTTAACCGAGTCTTTTGTATTTGCTGTGATATCAACCGATTCGATTGTTTGTTTAGATGCGATATCTCTCCATGGCTCACAACGACGAGGCATCCTGTTTCCCCTGTCATTATCGGTTGGAATTCTCCAGAAATTTGGTATGAGATTTTTCTTAAGTAGCGATATTCCCTTAAACACATAATCTTTCAATTCACCGGTTGAATTGTTGAAAATAATAGTAAAATCATCATGATTGATAGCAATTCCTTCGTAAGTATTTTTCACAGATAACCCACTCATACCAGATTTTTGGGGTTTTTCTTTTTCAAATTTGGTAAAGAGAGGCAATCTGAACTGCTCAGCAGCTACTATATGTCCTTTTGGAATTAATAAGCTTCCCTTTCTGGTTTTAACATAAAAGTTGATGAAGCATTCTACACCTGGCTCAGGTGTTATTTTATTTACAGGTATTTTAACTTGAATAGATGATTGTGGTGGCAGCCCATTTTTTATGTCAATATTGCTGCTGGTGATTATTTTATCAACGCCTGTGATGGTATATTCTATCAGGTATTCAGAAAGATCATAGAAGAAGAAATTATTGTAGATAGTGAATAGCCCTTTATTCAAATCATCGGCTTTAAACTTAACATTCTGATATACCTTTTTCACTTCCCACAGCGCAGGTTTGGGGGTATGATCAGGAAAGATAATACCATTAATACAAAAGGACCCATCACCTGGAGCGCCAGCAGGACCAAAATCCGATCCATAAGCCCAGTATTTCTCACCGTTACTATTTTCCTGCAATAAGCCCTGATCCATCCAATCCCAGATACAACCTCCCTGCAGTTGTGGATATTTCTCAATAACATCCCAGCAATCCTGCAGATTACCGGTACTATTGTTCATGGAATGCGTATACTCGCACATGATAAGAGGTCTGGGGTCATTCTTTTTAGTAAAGTTGATTAACTGTTGCAATACAGTGTACATGGGTACTATAATATCTGTGGAGTTCTCAAGCCAGCAGGGTTCATATTGGACCGGTCGGGTTTTGTCGTACGATTTTAACCACCTGTAAATGCTTTCAAAATTTTCTCCTTCTCCCGTCTCATTTCCAAGAGACCAGATGACGATGCTGGGATGATTCTTATCCCTTTTAACCATATTATTCACCCTGAATTGTAACATTGCTTTCCATTTGGGCTCTGCGGCAACAGGTGAAGTCGCTTTATGAAAATAATCCTCTTCTGGCGTATAAGTAATCAATCCGTGTGCTTCGATATTGGCTTCATCCACCACATATAGCCCATACTCATCACAAAGCTCATACCAGCGTGGATCTGTTGGATAATGACTGCAGCGTACCGCGTTAATATTAAATTGTTTCATAAGCTTGATGTCGGCAATCATATCCTCTTCACTAAGTACATGTCCCTGCAGATGATTATGTTCATGACGATTTACCCCTTTTACCAGAACAGGCTTTCCATTAATAAGAAATTGCCCGTTTTTTACTTCACTCCTGCGAAATCCAACTCTCTGGGCGACTACTTGTTTTGAACCATCGCCTTGGCTTTTTATGGTAATAAGTAGATCATAAAGATTTGGCTTTTCCGCACTCCATTTCTCAGGAGAATTGATGGTTTTTTCAAACCGAAGGTTCTGTGAACCTTCTTCTGGCAGTTTAATCTCTTTAGATTCTTTATAGATTGACTTTCGGTTTGAACGATCAATCAGTTCGATTAGGATATCGCCTTTGGCTTCTTTATTTCTGTAGTTCTTCAGCTGTACACTTGCTGAGAAAATTCCATTCTCGTAGTTATCATCCAGGGTAGAAAGAATTTCAATATCACGTAAAGCTAAAGGATTGGCGGCATACAGGTATACATCACGCTCAATGCCGCAAAATCTCCACATATCCTGATCTTCCAGATAACTTCCATCGCACCAGCGGTATACTTCGACGGCTATTTTATTTTTTCCCTTGATAAGATGAGCGGTGATATTAAACTCAGCAGCTGTTTTACTATCTTCACTGTAACCAACAAATTTCCCATTTATCCATACATAGAATGCGGAATTGACACCGGCGAAATGCAGGAAAACTTGTTTTCCCTTCCATTTGGCAGGGGTTTCAAATTCGCGCAGGTATGAACCAACCGGATTATAGTCTTCAGGTGGATTTGGAAAATTATTGGGAAAAGGATAACCGATATTGACGTAATACGGAACTCCATAACCTTGCAATTGCCAATCGCCGGGCACTTTTATTCCATCCCAGTTACTGGTATCATAATTTGTTTTAAAAAAATCAGTGGGGCGGTCGGCAGGCTTTCGGCTCCAGGAAAATTTCCATACTCCATTAAGTGATTTATAAAATGGTGATTGTTTCGGCTTGTATTTTAAGGCTGATTTAGCATTAGGGAAATACATAAAGCTAGTGTGTGGGAGTTCTCTACCAACTTCTGTGATAGAAGGATCTGCCCATTCTTTGCTTTGCGCTTTTATTTGAGTTAATATTGGAAATTGACTTATTAGCAATGTAATAAACACAATTTTGAATTTTTGAATCATTTCTTTACCTCTATTTTTATTATTGATTATAATGTTTTAATTTCATTTCAATTAACAATAGTTTTCCCCGGCTTGTGGATAAATAAAAATTCTTTTGTCTCATTACGATATTTTCTATTTGATTTATAAGTCTTCGTTTTCTTTTAAATTTTTCTAAATCAATATAATTTAAGTTTATAATTCTGTCAAGTGACACGAAAAATCTGGAGACGTTCCAAGGCACATGGTTTACACTTTGTGATATAATATTAAAATTATTTTTTAGAGTTGCAAGGTCTAAATCGGGGTCCAGCGTCACATCCATCTTCTTGGATAGTAGTTTATCAAGATT
>Ga0307433_1000510_pt1 | contig 29696 bp, 28 predicted proteins | sample SalMarWE160210MG_FD_202166 | JGI IMG/M metagenome (GOLD analysis project Ga0307433, IMG submission 202166) | Salt marsh sediment microbial communities from the Plum Island Ecosystem LTER, Massachusetts, United States - WE1603-210 | ecosystem: Environmental > Aquatic > Marine > Intertidal zone >... | reverse complement strand
AAAAACATAACCACCCTTGAAGAAAGGCTTTGCTCAAGATTTGAGTGGGGCCTTGTCACAGATATTAAGCCCCCGGATTTTGAGACCAGGCTCGCCATTTTAAAAAAATATTCTGAAAGGGAAAATATAGCTGCCTCTGATACAATTTTAAACCTTATAGCCGAAAAAATTACTTCAAATATCAGGGAGCTCGAGGGGTCTCTTACAAGGATAGTGGCATTCGCATCACTAACAAAATCCAGACCTGATTTAAATATAGCCAAAAATATTTTAAAAGATATGCTGCCCGACGACAGGGAACACAAAACAAGCATACAAACAATTATTAAAGAAGTATCCAAATATTTCTCAATACCAATAAGCGACATCCTCAGCACAAAAAGAAATAAGTTTATCTCCCACGCCCGACAGCTAGCCATGTATCTATCAAGAGAGTTAACCAGTAGCTCTCTTCCAAGAATAGGTAAATCTTTCGGAGACAGGGACCATTCAACAGTTATATACGCGGTCTCAAAAGTTTCGGATCTTATAAATAACGACAAAACCGTTTACAGACAGATTCAGGAGCTAACAAGTAAAATCAAGACCTCTTCTTAAACCTGTCCAAAAACTGTTTATAATCTCTTGCTTTTATAAACATATTTTTTTATTTTCTGTTAATAACTAATATAAATTATATAAAGCTCTTGCTTTTCATAATCTTTAAACAGTATTTTAGTTTATTATCAACAATTGATTTCTTTGATTTCATCCTTTATAAAACACTTTAACTGGTTATAAACATTTTCAACAACCTATATAGCTACTACTGGCTATTTAAATTAAATACTATATATAATAAAATATATCTATATTTAAATATCCTTAGAGAGGTTATAATGAAGTTTCAAACAACAAAAACAGATTTTCTTGACACGGTATTATTCTCAGGCAAAGTAATAAACCCCAAAACTTCCACAATTATTTTAAATGGAATAATGCTGGACGCAGATAAGGAGCTGACCGTATATAGTACTGATTTAGAGACGAGTATAAAATGTAGATACCCGGTTAAAATAATAGAAAAAGGGAAAGCAATAGTCCCGGCAAGAATATTGACCAGTATCCTAAAAAGCCTGAAGGAGTCAAAGGTTGAAGTGGAGCTTAATAAGACAACCAACCAGCTGGGGATTACATGCGAGAAAGCGTTTTTCACACTTAATACGCTGGCGGTGGGGGAGTATCCCGGATTTCCCGACATAAAAAAAGAGAAGAGCCTTAAGTTAAGTGCGGAGAAGTTTAGAAGACTTGTAACGAAAGTACAGAAAGCGGCGTCTGTTGACGAAAGCAGGGCGATATTGACAGGAGTATTTTTAGAGATTAAAGATGGAACAATAAGCATGGTTGCCACGGACAGCTACAGACTGGCAATGGTAAAAGAAAAAATAGACAAAGATATATCATCGGCCGGCGTTATAGTGCCGGCAAAGGTTCTGGACAGCGTATCCAGGAGCGAGTATAGGGGAAGCAGTATAGAAGCGAGCATAGAGGAGAACCAGATAAGTTTTTATATGGAGGATGATAAAAAGAGGAAGGACATAATAGTATCAAGGCTGCTTTCGGGGAAATTTCCGGAATACAAACAATTGGTACCTCAAAAACTAAAACATAATATAATTGTAAGTAAAGACAGGATACTAGATGTTGTAAAGAGGATTTCGTCAATATCACAGGACAATATACCTGTAAGGCTTACTATAGAAAAGGGCACCATAACTGTTTCTATGAATGTTAAGGAAGTCGGGAGCTCCAGTGAAGACTTTGAGGTTTCGTATGCCGATGAAAAAATGGAAATTGCATTTAATCCCGAGTTTTTAATTGACGGAATAAATATTATGGATGGGAAAAACATAATAATATCAATTGATGAACCGCTGAAGCCTATCCTGCTGAGACCTGAGAAGAACAACAATATAATGTATCTATTAATGCCAATAAGGGTTTCTTAGACGTATTTTGGTTAAAACTTAAATACAGTTAAAAAAACCATGAGTAAAAGAAAATCCATAGAGCTGTGTATAATTGGTGCAGGGAGAGTTGGAACCACTCTCGGGTATATTTTTTCAAAGGGAAACTTTCCCGGTATAAAACTTAAGGCAATTTCTTCTAGAACAGATAAATCATTAAACAGAGCAAAGAAAATTATAAAAAGAAATAGCCAGGGCATACTTTTCACCAAAAATAACAGGGAGGCAGCATTTGCTTCAAACTGCGTGCTGATATGCACACCTGACGACGCTATAGAGAGTGTTTGTAAGGAGATGTTTAAAGGTCCGTCTAATAAGTCATTAAAAGATTACTGTGTGATACACTTTAGCGGTTCAAAGAAACTCGGAGTTCTTGAATCGGCAGGTATCCTGGGTGCCGGGACTGCGTCAATTCATCCTATGAAGTCATTTGCCTCAATAGAGAATGCGATAAAAACAATGCCCGGAACCATATTTGGAGTAACCTGTTCTGGCAGTGGTGCAAAAAAGGTGGCTGGAATACTTATAAAAAAACTGGACGGTGAAATAATAGAGGTAGAAGATGAAAAGAAACCGCTTTACCACGCTGCGGCCTGTATAGCATCAAACTATCTGGTTACATTATTAAATTACGCAGCCGGTTTATATAAGAAGACAGGGATGAGCTCCAGAGATTCATTAAAAGGGATTATGGGCCTGGTTGATGGAACTATTGATAATGTAAAAAAATTGGGTACCGAGAAATCACTGACCGGGCCCATAGCACGGGGGGATCTGGGGACAATAAGGGAACATATCAAAAGCATGGAAGAGCAATTTTCAGAAGAGGAGCTAAGGCTGTATAAAATAATGGGAGTAGAAACCGGAAAGCTGGCGGGAGGAAATGGATGGATAGAAGATGATATTTTAAACGAGCTAAAAAAAATACTGGGGGATTAGAAAGGAAGCTTTATGGACATTGCGAAGGTAACAACAGGAGTACTCATAGAAATGAAGAAGAGAGGCGAAAAGATAGCCATGCTGACTGCATATGATTATTTGATGGCATCTCAACTTGACGGGTGCGGGATAGACCTTATCCTGGTAGGGGATTCAGTGGGTAACGTTGTTCTGGGGTATGATAACACCATACCGGTTACGATGGAAGAAATAATACACCACTGCAAAGCAGTTTCCAGGGGAGTAAAAAGGGCAATGATAATAGGCGATATGCCATTTATGTCTTATCAGGCAAGTATCGGGGAGGCAGTGAGAAACGCGGGAAGGTTATTGAAGGAAGCAGGGGTAGAGGCGGTAAAGCTGGAAGGTGGAAGAGAGTTTTCCGGCACAGTCAAAAGGATAGTGGAATCAGGAATACCTGTAATGGGTCATCTGGGACTTACCCCGCAGTCGGTCTATAAGTTTGGCGGATACGGGGTAAGAGGAAAGGATGAGACACAGGCATCGGAGATGCTGGAAGATGCAAAGGGACTTGAAGAAGCAGGAGCGTTTTCAATAGTGCTGGAGAAGATTCCTGCGGGGCTTGCAAAAAAGATAACCGGGGCGGTAAGTATTCCCACTATAGGAATAGGGGCAGGAGTGGATTGTGATGGCCAGGTTCTTGTAACGCATGATATGTTAGGGATTTTTGAGGGATTTATCCCGAAGTTTTCAAAGAGGTATTCTGAAATAGGGAAGGAAATGAAGAAGTGTTACAGAGAGTATATCAAAGAAGTAAAAAGTAAAAAGTTCCCGGGTAAGGAACACTCTTATTAAACTCTTAGTGAAACGGTTTAACCTGAAAATATTGACCGCAACAGAAGAAATTAAAATAGTAAAATATAGAATCGGCAGGGCATAAAAGTGAAGATTATAGGAAAAGTCAGTGACTGTACATTTATTGCTGAAAAATTGCGCAGAGGAGGGGTCACGATAGGATTCGTGCCCACAATGGGGTTCCTGCACCAGGGCCATCTGAGTCTTATAAGGATGGCAAAAAAGCAATGCGACAGGGTGATAGTTAGTATATTTGTTAATCCAACGCAGTTTGGTCCGGATGAGGACTTTAAAAAATATCCAAGGGACATTAAAAGAGACACAGCTCTTGCAGAAAAGGAAGGAGCGGACTTCATTTTTCATCCGACTGCAAAGGAAATGTACGGGAGGGGGCACAGAACGGTTGTGGTGGTTAAGGAGCTGGGTAATATTATGTGTGGGAAGTACCGGCCCGGGCATTTTGAAGGTGTAGCAACAGTGGTTTTAAAGCTTCTAAATATCACCAGGGCGAACAGGGTATATTTCGGGGAAAAGGACTATCAGCAGATGGTGATAATAAAGAAAATGGTGTCCGACCTTAATGTTGATGTAAAGGTGGTAAGTGCACCGACTATAAGAGAGAAAGACGGGCTTGCAATGAGTTCAAGGAACAGGTATCTTACTAAAAAAGAAAGAGAAAACGCAGTTATTTTATACAGGTGTTTGAATCTTGCCAATGAAATGATTAAAGGGGGTAAAAGAAACCTGGCCCAGATACAGAAGGAGATACTGGGGGAATTAAACAGGAATGAGTTTCTAAAGAAGGTGGATTATTTTGAATTCAGGGACCCGGAAAATCTGGAAGAAAAAAGCAGGGTAGAAAGCAGCGACAGAAGAATACTGGCAGCGGTCGCGGCGTGGTTTGGTGATACCAGGCTAATTGACAATATGGTTATAAAGTTATAGAAAAGGGAAGTTATAAAAATAAGCAGAAGAATTTAATTAAAAATTAAATGGATAGGACGGAGAAATAAAAATTGTTAGTGAATATTTTAAAGGGCAAAATCCACAGGGCTACGGTAACAGATGCTATAATTGACTATGAAGGTAGCATAACGATAGATAAAGAATTAATGGAGCACGCGGGGATACTTCCTTACGAAAAAGTAATGGTTGTAAGTATTGATAGCGGAGAGAGACTTGAGACCTATGCTATAGAAGGAAAAAAGAACAGCGGAGTAATATGTACAAACGGTGCAGCTGCAAGAAAGATATTGAGAGGAGAAAAAGTCATAATTTTTTCCTTTGTTTACATGGAAAGCGGGGAAGTGCAGGGGCACAAACCGAAAATAGTATATGTTGATGAGAAAAATAAGATTACGGGCGAAGAGGACCATGTCAGAAAAGACGACCAGTGCTGACACTTACAGGTTCCGTTCAAATAAATTCCTGCCACACATTATAATAATAATTTTAATTATAACATTATGGTTGCTGGCGCTGTCGGCGTGCGGCCCCGGAGAGGATTCTGATAGAAAAGTAGATAGTGCGGAGGGCGGCGGTGAAGTGGAAGAGGAAACATTATATGGAGAGGACCTTTATTTATTTGATTATGAGAAGATTGCTCTTGAGAAGACGGGCTCAATTGGAATAGAAATTAAGAACTGTAATATATACACGGACATATACGAGGACCTTATAATACTGGGAGAGATAGAAAATATTTCTACAGTGAATAAAACGGACATCGAGGTTACGCTGGACTTCTATAATAAAGACAATGAAGTAATAATGTCGGAAACCATACCGTCTCCTGTTAATTATCTTAATGTGGGGAGCAGGCTTCCTTTTTATTATTATCTTTATGAGAGAGAAAAGTTTATAGAAATAAATAAAATAAAAATCGGGGCCGACTACAAAGATTACAACAGAGGTTTTAAGGGAAATCCAGTAGTAGAAGGAGAGAAGTATTATTATTCCGGTGAAGGAAATAGCCTGGTTATAGAAGGCAGTATAATTAATATAGGTGAAAATAAGATAAAAAACCTGGAGCTTTTTTGTACTTTTTATAATGATAAAGAGCAGGTAGTATTTATAAAAAATTGTTATCTTTTGAGGGAAGAAATGATACCGGGCGAAGAGCAAAGATTTACCTTAGAGGTAATGCTTGATGAATATCTACCCGGGTTTACGCACTATAGATTTGAAGTCTTTTTTGAGGATGAGATAAAAGCAGCAGCTTTATTTATAACCAGTCCTTATATTTAAAATAAACAAGCATCCCTATTGATATTATTATCATTGATACAATTATTATAATAAATGCAAAGGGGAAACTCTCCAGAGGAAGTCTTATATTCATTCCGTAAATTCCCGATATAAGAGCAAGCGGAAGGATAACCACAGAAAATATGGTAAGTATTCGCATTATGTCGTTAATCTTATTTGAGAGAAGCGACTGGTGAGCATCGTGAACCCCTTCTATTAGCTCCTTGTAATTCTCCAGAGTGTCCCATATTTTTTCAACGTGATCCACCAGGTCGCTAAAATAGACCTCGAGAGCCTCTATTAAAAATTCCATGTCTTTTATTTCCAGTGTTTTAAGAAGCTTTCTCTGCGGGAATATTATATTTCTGAATATTAAAATATTGGTTCTTATTAAAAGTATGTCTTTAACATTTTTACTGCTTGCTTTTTTAAAGATGGCATCTTCAACGTTCTGTATGTTTCTATAAATTTTATTCAGTATGGGGAAATTATAATCAATAAGAGAGTCTATCACTTTATGCAGGAGGTAACCTGACCCCTTGTCCAGTATCTGCCTGTTTTCTGTGATGTAATCAAGAGCGTCCTGGATTGGTTTGCACAGGCCACGGTGTACGGTTACGAGATAATTATTTCCGATGAAGATATTAACACTGAGGGGAACAAGTCTTCCGGTTTGCTTTATAAAATGGGGAATATGCAGCACAAGGAAAAAATAGTCGTCATATTCATCAAGTTTTGGTCTCTCTATAACACTCAGGCAGTCTTCAATGTCAAGTGGATGAAAATTGAAATGTTTCCTGAGAAACTGCATGTTTTCCCTGCCCGGGTTTTCAATGTCTACCCACAGGAGATAATCAGGATTATTGATGTAAGAGGCAACACCTCTGGTAGTGGCTTTGTCCATCAGTTTTTTGGTATTCTTATTATATACAAGAATTTTCACATGGACACCTCCTGTAATTAAATCTTTATGAAATTTTATAATTATTTATAAAAAAAAGAAACGTAAATTTATTGACATTTTTTTAGCCTTTATTTTGGTTAATCTGAAAAGTTTCTCTTTTTAAAAATTATATTTAATATTGGAGAAATGGTGCGCTGATTAAAAAGATGTTGACACGGCGATTAAAGTTATGTAAAATTACTAACAAATATAATAAATCATTAATTCAATTTAAATATCAGGAAAACACCAGATTAAGAAAACAATATTTTTTATTATCAAATGAATAAATATTTCTAAAAAAGTGTAAATATAGAGTCTATAAGATATAGGGGAGGGGGTGATAATAAATAAAAAGAGATTTGTAAAGGCGGTTAATACAAGGATATTCTTCTCTCATATTAAGAACCAGACCTAAACAAATCTCAAGGAAAATTTATCAGAATTAATTTAAAAAGTAAACATATGGGAGGTGGTCTGTACAAAAAATTTTAATTTTATTAAACAGGAGATTAGTATTGAAAGGATTAAAAATGAAAAAATCATTATTATGGATGATTGTACTGATAATTAGCATATCAATGATTGCAGCTTTTGCTGGTTGTGCAGAAGAAGCAGCTCCTGCTGAGGAAGCGGAGGCACCGGCGGAAGAACCTGAAGAAGCTGAGGAACCTGCAGAAGAAGAGGCAGCAGAAACGGAGCTGATCAAGATCGGCATCGTAAATCTACCGCCGGAAGAATCAGGCTACCGGCAGGCCAATGTTGAAGACATGGATACTGTCTTCTCACAGGAGAACGGCTATGACGCAAAACAGACCAACACCGCGGACAACAGCGAGCAGATCGCTGCGGCCACAGGGTACATTCGAGATGCAGTGGACTATCTCCTGATCTCGGCCGCAAACGCGTCTGGATGGGACGACACCTTAAAGTCTGCAAAAGACGCAGGGGTTACGGTTATTCTCTTTGACCGTGCGATTGATACGGATTCCTCGAACTATCAAGCAGCACTTCTCTCGGATATGGCTTATGAGGGTGATATGGCAACAGAATGGGTGTTAGGCTTGGGTCTGGATCCGATCAATCTAGTCCTTATTCGTGGTCAGTTGGGTTGCGCGGCTGAAATAGGTCGTAGCCAAGCAGTGCTCGATGCCGAAGCAGCTGGTGAACTCAATATAGTGGCCGATGGAACAGGTGGAGACACTTGGAGTCTTGAGGAAGCCCGCAAAGTGGTTGATGCCGCAATTGCTGCAAACAAGGAATTCAACGTCATCTACGCTCAGAACGACGGTATGGCGCAAGGCGCTGTTCAGGCGCTCGAGGCAGCTGGTATCAGCCATGGCAAGGACGGCGATGTCAAGGTAATTGGTTTTGACTTTAACCGTTTTGCACTTAGGAACGTACAGGAAGGTTACTGGGACGCCGACATGCAGTGCAATCCACGTCAGGCAGCCGAGATTTCTAAGTGGATCCAAAGTGGTGATATCCCCAGCGGAATCATCTATCAGGAAGAATTACTCGTAACTACTGAAACGATTACCGATGAAATCATCGATAAATGGGGTATCAATGACGATCCTGGCAAGGGTGTGATAACAAGGTAGTTGTTTTTTTTTGGTAAGATTTCACAACTGCAGTACGGTGTGCAGGACTAGATCCGCACACCGCACTGCATTTAATTTTTATAGTAACAGTAAGGAGGTCTTTAGTTGGTGTCAGAAAATATACTCCTCAAAATGGAGGGTATCAGTAAATCCTTTCCAGGTGTTAAAGCTCTGGATAACGTAGACTTCGCGCTCCGAAAAGGTGAGATCCATGCCATTGTGGGTGAAAACGGAGCGGGCAAGTCCACACTGATAAAGGTCATAACCGGGGTTTACGAAGAGGACGCCGGTCGGATTGCTTTAAATGGAATGCCGATCCACTTCAAGTCGCCGAAGGAAGCGCAAGACATGGGAATCGGTACGGTCTATCAGGAAATAGCGCTTTGCCACAATCTGACCGTGGCGGAGAATATGTTTATAGGTCGCGGCCAACACACTTTCGTCCAATGGAAGCAGATGACCGAAAAGGCGGCACAAATGCTCGACTCCCTCGATATTCCAGCGAGCCCGACCCAGGAACTTTCAAGCTGTTCGCTGGCGGTCCAGCAGATGATTGCGATTGCCCGCGCGGTCGATATGGATTGCAAGATTCTCATTCTTGATGAACCGACGTCTTCACTTGACGAAGATGAGGTAAAAAAAATCTTCGACCTCATGCGTGAACTTAAGTCCAGGGGTGTGGGGATCATCTTCATTACCCACTTTATCGATCAGGTATACGAGATCAGCGACAAGATTACGGTGCTTCGCAATGGAGCGTTGATCGGCGAATACCAAGCATCTGTGCTTCCCCAAATCGAGCTTATCTCGAAGATGATGGGGAAGGCACTGAGTGATATCTCTAAGATAAAAAAACATGAGCCGCTTAAATCTGACAGCATTGTACCGGTATACGAGGCTACGGCACTTTCGAGTGCCGCCGGGGTAAGGCCATTCGATTTCAATATACAAAAAGGCGAGGTAAATGGGTTTGTCGGGCTGATCGGCTCCGGGCGCAGCGAAAGTGCTCGCGCAATCTTTGCCGCCGACAAGGTGACGGGCGGTGAAGTCAAAATGAAAGGTAAGAAAGTGAAGATCAAATCGCCCCTAAACGCCATGAAACAGGGAATCGGCTATCTACCAGAGGACCGCAAAGGCGACGGAATCATTACCGAGCTTTCGGTTCGCGACAACATTATTCTAGCCTTGCAGGTCATGAAAGGCTTTTCTAGGCCTCTTTCGAGGAAACAGGCTGAGGAATTTTCTAACCAGTATATACAGAAACTGAGCATTAAAACACCGTCCATCAACACGCCAATCGCATCTCTTTCTGGCGGCAATCAGCAGAAGGTCATTCTAGCGCGCTGGCTACTTACGCACCCCATGTACCTGATCCTCGATGAACCCACACGGGGAATCGATGTCGGAACCAAGGTGGAGATTCAAAAACTTGTGCTCGAGCTCGCTGAAGAGGGAATGAGCCTGACATTTATATCTTCAGAAATTGACGAAATGCTTCGAACCTGCTCTCGATTGATCGTCATGAAGGACCGTGAAATTGTCGGGGAACTCAGTGGAATGGATGTAACGGAACACGATGTTATGAGCATGATAGCCCGGGGAGGTGAATAAATATGCAAAGGTCAGAAATACACTCAGGATTAAAAGCATACTTATCTCGCTTATCTAATCTATTCCTTCCCCTCTCTGTTCTGGTGCTCCTCATTGTGATTAATCTGATAAAGGGCGCCGATTACTTCAGCTTTACCATGGTAAAGGGAGCAATTTACGGGAACATACCGAATATCCTGTTCGGCGCCTCGGAGTTGGTTATTCTGTCAATAGGTATGACCCTGGTTATTGCGGCCTCACAGGGGCCGGACATAGCCATAGGTGCGGCCGCCACCATTACTTCCGCAGTATTTGTCTGGTTCGTCTTGAATGCTGGTGAGGTCACCTTGTTGACCATAGTAGCGGCTTTCCTCATAAGCTGCGTGGCCGGGTTAGTCATCGGCGTATTCAACGGCTCCCTGGTCTCCATATTAAGGGTTCAGCCGGTGATTGCGACCCTTATACTGTTTATGGGGGGCAGGTCCATCGCCTTTATGATTGACGGCAAATTGTCTCCCATAATAGCGAACGATATATCGAATCAAATCGGCACCGTAATACCGGGAGTGCCAGTACAGACTCCAATAATCCTGACCGTCGTCTTCATTGCGATCGTTGCAGTGGTACTCAAGACCACGAATCTCAGGCTCTATGTTGAGTCTGTGGGAATCAACCCAGATGCTGCGCGTCTGAACGGTATCAACCCGAAAAAGATTATATTCCTGACCTTTTTGATTATGGGAATCTGTACCGCGGTCGCAGGTTTCATCGCAGTTAACAAGGCGGGACGCCATGACAGTGTCAATCTGCTCAAGTTTATCATGATGGACGCGATTCTCGCCGTAGCAATAGGCGGAAACAATCTCTCCGGCGGAAAGTTCAGCATCACCGGTTCTATTATCGGCGCGTACACTATAGAGATACTGAATAGGACCCTGCTCAGGCTGGAGATAGAAACCGAGACGATTAAGGCCTTCAAGGCAGTATTCATTATCATTCTCATGGTAGTTGGATCGCCTGTGGTTAGGGTTTTTGCCGGGAAAGTCATAAACAGGATTCGAACCGGGGGATTTAGAAGCGTTCTAAAGAGAAGTGCAACAAAATCTGTGAAGGAGGAGTAGGATGAAATCTCTGAATGCAAACAAACCAAAAACAAGACTATCGAATTCGAATCTTCTGTTTCTCATCGCCTTGGTCATATTTGCACTGATGTACTTGATTGCCATTATAAGTTTTCCGGACAGTTTCATGCAGTTTCAGACCTTCTTTGACCTGTTCAACCTGAACGCTCCGCTCATCATCATGACACTTGGTCTGTGCGTAGTTATGATCGTAGGCGGCATCGACATTTCCATCGGCGCGGTGTGTGGCCTGGTAACCATGGCCTGTGCCATGTTGCTGGAATCGGAAATGGGGAGCATTTGGGGCGCCTTACTTCTCGCGCTGGGTATAGGTATCGCGTTTGGTCTTTTGCATGGATATCTTATTGCCTATCTTGAAATACAGCCATTTATCATAACGCTGGCAGGGTTATTCTTAGCGCAAGGACTGCTGACGACACTCCACAAAGATCCGATCAACGTGACTATGCCTGCTTTTGTTGCCTTGCGGGATTTTAAAATAATGATTCCTTGGCTTGGCACGCAAAACAGACTAGGCGTTTTCATCCCGTGTCATATCAAACCAGGCGTCATAGTTGTGGTGGTCCTTGTTGTCTTCTTCGCCGCCCTTATGAAGTGGTCGCGTTTCGGGCGCAATGTCTACGCTGTTGGCGGCAATATTCAGAGCGCTCGGATTCTCGGTATCAACGTAAAGAGAACGATATTCTTCTCATACGTGATAAGCGGATTGACGGCCGGCATCGCAGGCTTTGTGTTCATCATGATAACAGGAGCAGGCAATATCGGAAACGGGGCGTTGTTCGAATTAAAAGCAATAGCCTCGAATATAATAGGCGGAATTCTGCTCAACGGCGGCGTGGGGAACCTGCTTGGCGCGCCAATAGGCACACTGACCCTTCTGGTAATCAACGAACTGATCCGTGCGGCTGGTATCCAATCAAACTTTCAAGCGATAGTAGCCGGGCTCTTGCTGTATCTCTTCATTGTGCTGCAAGGCATTGTTATAGCGTTGCGTGGCGGGAGGAAATTCAGAATTGCTTTACCGCCCTGGCTGAAGGGCAAGAAAAAGGCCGAGAAACAAGGGTAGCTGAAAGGGCCTTGGAGTGCGGATAATCACGGTCAAAGGGTTTTATATATTGCTGAGTGTAGAATCCAAAAAGCAGCGGCTTTACGTGAGCTACGCTCTAGATATAACTGATAAATAATATCAGTGAGATTGGTATAAAAGAAAATAAAAGAACTAAATATTGACGATATATGTTTAGTTAGTTGAACTGACTAACGTATGTCTTTTTATTTAAAAAGGAATATTTTTACATTAGTTAAATAGATAACTTAATAAAAGAATTTTTTTATTTATAATAGTTAAATATAAATTTGCAATAATATATTCGCATAGGTAATTTAGTTTATAAAGAATATAGTAATTATAAAAGATTAAGATTATATAAGAAAGGCTTAAAATGATAAGGATAGGATTTGTTCCATCTCACAGATCGCCGTTTAACAGAGAATGGGCAATTGACATGAGGGGCAGGACTATTAACTCAATTGAAAAAATAGTGTAATATTGCCAAGGTTATAATGGAACGTAATTCGTTTTAAAACAGAGAATAAAAAGTATTAAAATATTAAAAGGTATTTTTTTAAACAAATAAAATAAATTAATTATATTAGGAAAAAATGTGTTAGGAAATTTAAAATTGCACTTTAATTATTTTAAAAATAGACTGTATGCTTTCTTAAAATTATGCAAATTAATACATTAGTTCTTAACATCCTGAACTAGAACTAATTGTCTTTGTGCTACAATCTTATATCAACCATTCCAGATTCTATATCAGGTATAATTCTTAAATTTATGGGCTCCCTTATAGAGACTCCGGACATAGGTGTCTTTTGACTTTTGATTAATATATTAGAAAAGAATGTTGACATAATGACTAAAGTTATGTAAAATTACTAACAAATTTAATAAATCATTAATTCAAGGCAAATATCAAGAAAAAACTAGATTAAGAAAACAATATTATTATAATTTAGCAGGTTTTAAACTTATGATGTAAAAAAAATTTTGAATATCAAGATGGGCAAAAATATACCTGCTTTCTGTAATGAAAAAAGAGTGTACTGAATTGGTTTGTATAATCAATGATGTACGAAGCGCCAATCTTTAATAGATTACAGGATTAAATTAGATTATGGTAATATATAAGTCATAGGCGGAGGGATGAATGTGAAAAATTGCATGAAAGAATTTGAATTCCGGTTTGTTACAGGTTCCCAGAATCTTTATGGGGAAGAAGTAATAGAGAAGGTTAGAAATCATGCAATGGAAATGGTCCGTGTTATGGATGGCCAAATTAGCGGGAAACTAATTTTTAAGGATGTTGTGACAACACCTGAAGAAATAACACATCTTATCAAGGAAGCTAATTATAACGATAAATGTGCAGGCATAATAACATGGATGCACACATTTTCACCTTCAAAGATGTGGATTAATGGTTTAAAGGTACTCAACAAGCCAATGCTTCATCTTCATACGCAGTACAATCGTGAAATACCTTTTGATGATATTGATATGGATTTTATGAACATAAATCAGTCGGCGCACGGCGATAGGGAACATGGTTTTATTTGTACAAGGCTGCGTATCCCCAGAAAAGTTGTTGCAGGATACTGGCGTGATAAGAAAGTTATGGAGGAAATCTCAAATTGGATGCGTAGCGCAGCTGGTGTGGTAACGGGCAGCTCTTTAAAGGTTGTACGTTTTGCAGATAACATGCGAGATGTTGCAGTGACTGAAGGAGATAAAGTTGAGGCACAAATTAAGCTGGGATGGTCAGTCAATTCACTGGCAATGGGGGATCTGGTTACTGAAATGAACAAAATATCCGTAGATGAAATAGATGAAGCATTTAAAGAAATTAAAGAAGAATACGATATTGTGACAGATAAGATTGACGCAATTAAGTACCAGTTAAGGATCGGGATTGCAATAAAAAGAATATGCGAGACAGGAGGTTTTGATGCATTTGTTACGTGTTTTGAAAATCTTTATGGTTTGGAACAGCTACCCGGTCTTGCGTGTCAGTTGCTTATGGAGCAGGGTTATGGTTTTGGGCCTGAGGGAGATTGGAAGACTGCAGCACTAATGAGAATCATGAAAGTTATGGAGATGGGTTTGCCGGGTGGATTGTCATTTGTAGAGGATTATACATATCATCTCCAGAAGAAAAATGAGTTGGTGCTTGGTACGCATATGCTCGAAGTTGATCCAAGCATTGCAGGTGGCAGAATTAGAATTGATGTACAGCCGCTTGGAATTGGTAATAGAAATGATCCAGCCAGGATGATTTTTGAAGGGCATGCTGGAGATGCTATTATGGCATCAATTGTTGATATGGGAGGGAGAATGAGGCTTATTGTTGCTGATGTTGAAGCAGTTGAACCCGTGAAGGCCATGCCAAAGCTGCCAGTAGCTTCCGTAATGTGGAAACTGCTTCCAGATTTTGAAACTGGAGTGAAAGCATGGATATATTCAGGTGGTTCCCATCATAGTGTTCTAAGCTATTCTTTAAATTCAAATATTATGCGTGATCTTGCAGAGATAGTTGGTATTGAATTTGTACATATAGGTAAAGGAATAGACATTGATGTGTTCAAGAAAGATTTGATTTTAGCTGATCAAATGTGGAAAATTAAATAATTAATGAAAATTTGATATAGTTGTTTTGTAAAAGAAAATAATCGATTTTGTTTACATTATTTCAATGCATAGATACCGTGAAAGGGCAATTTTTGATTTATAAATGTCATAGTAATATTTAGGTTATATGGTGTGATTTTTTATGATGATTTCTGGAAGAGAAAAAAACAATATTTCGCTTAGAGAGATAAACAAGAAGAACATACTTAAAATAATAATAGATATCGGACCAATATCTCGAATTGATATATCAAGAAGGCTTAAAATAAGCCGCCCTACCACCTCAGCTTATATAGGTGAGCTTATAGAGGATGGCCTGATTGAAGAGATTGGTAAGAGTGATTCAACACACTACGGTGGCAAAAAAGCAGTGCTTCTCCAGTTTAACAGCAGGGCAGGACATATACTGGGAGTAATGATAGGAGTAAAAAATATCAGGATCGCGCTTACCGATCTGGGCCCGAACATAATCAATATGATGAAAATACCAACTGAAGAGTGGCTCGGACCGGAAGTGGTTATAGATAAACTGATTAAAAAATTAAAGGAAATTATAAAAAAATCAAGGACAGATAAAGAAAATATAATAGGTATAGGAATAGGAGCAACCGGTCTGGTTGACAGTAAGAGGGGCCTGGTTATTTTTTCGCCAAATCTTAGCGGATGGAGCAATATAAAACTAAAAGAGATTATAGAGAAAAAAATAGACCTGCCTGTTTTTATTGAGAATGAATGCAGAGTCCAGGCAATTGCAGAAAAAAAATATGGACTGGCGAAAGATATAAGAGATTTTGTATGTTTTGAGACCGGGACGGGCATTGGTACCGGGGTTTTTATAGATAATAAGCTTGTTATCGGGAATAAGGGTATGGCAGGTGAAGTGGGTCATATAATAACCAACCTCGGAGGTAAAAGAGTCTGCCACTGCGGTAATGTGGGCTGTCTTGAAACTCTGTGCTCAACAAGTTCTCTTATGGAAGATATTTCAGATGATATTAAAAAAAGTGGTAAGTTTTCTATATATGGGAAAGATAAGTTAGAACTGGGGGACCTGTTCGGGCTTTATAATGAGGGCGATGAAATAGTTACCAGAAATGTGGAAAATAACGCTAAATATCTTGGAATAGGGATTTCAAATACCATTAAGATGTTTAATCCTGAACTTGTTATAATTCACGGGGAGGTTATTAAATTTGGAGAAAGATATTTAAAAATAGTAAAAAAGTCAGTTTCTGAAAATACGTTTCCCAAAGTTAAAGATGATTATAATATCAAATTCTCTGAAATGGGAGACAATGTGGGCATTATAGGGGCAGCGTCTATCGTCTTTGATAATATTTTTGACCTGGATAATTCCAATATTGCGGGTCATTATATTATAAAGAAGAAATTAAGCAGGGTTTAAATAAGCTATTAAACATAAATCCGAAAGCAGTATTATGAAAAAATCCAGATATGTGATAGGTTTAGATTTTGGCACTGATTCTGTTCGTTCGGTTATTGTGGATACAGCAAGTGGAGAAGAATTATCAACCGCTGTTTCTAATTTTAAAAGATGGGCAGAAGGAAAATTTTGTATTCCCGAAAATAATCAATTCCGGCAGCATCCTCTGGACCATATTGAATCTCTGGAAGAATCAATATCAGATGCATTAAAGGAAGTGCCCTTACATGTAAAAAATAATATTGCAGCTATAGGTGTGGCAACAACCGGCTCAACAGCCGGGCCGGTGGATAGAGACGGGACAGCGCTTGCTCTAAGAGAAGAGTTTTGCGAAAACCCGGATGCTATGTTTGTAATGTGGAAGGACCATACCCCGGTTGAAGAAGCAGAGCTGATAAATAAGACCGCCAGGACATGGGGTGGAGAGGATTATACCAGATATGAGGGCGGCGTGTATTCTTCAGAGTGGTTCTGGGCCAAGATTCTACATATATTTAAAGAAGACGGTAAAGTAAGAAAAGCAACTTTCTCATGGGTTGAGCATGCGGACTGGATACCTGCTTTACTTACAGGAAATATGAACCCGCTGGAAATAAAGCGGAGCAGGTGCGCAGCGGGTCATAAGGCAATGTGGCACGCTTCCTGGGGAGGACTTCCTCCTGAAGAGTTTTTAATAAAAGTATCTCCCCTGCTAAGAGGTTTGAGGGATGGGTTATATACAAAAACTTGTACCTCGGACAAACCTGCCGGAAGATTATCCAGAGAGTGGGCGGAAAAATTGGATTTAAAGGAGAATATACCTGTAGCAGTGGGAGCCTACGACGCCCATATGGGAGCGGTTGCGGCAGGAGTTAAGCCCGGTGTTTTTGTAAAAGTAATAGGGACTTCCTGTTGCGATATAACGGTTGCAACTGAAGGGAAAATTGGTGACAGGCTGATATCCGGTATATGCGGGCAGGTGGATGGTTCGGTAGTTCCGGGAATGATTGGTCTGGAAGCGGGACAATCGGCATACGGAGATGTTTATTCCTGGTTCAGAGATCTTATTTCATGGCCCCTGAAAAACTATTTTTCTGGCAGGCTGAGCGAGAGAGAAATAAAGCAGGCAATAGATTCAATCCTTCCTGAACTCACCGGGGGAGCGTCGGAGATAATCCCGGATGAGGATAATAGTTTGATTGCAATTGACTGGTTAAATGGAAGAAGGACACCCTATGCGGACCAGAAACTAAAGGGAGCAATTCTGGGTATAAATCTTGGAACAACTGCCCCGGGACTTTTCAGAACACTGATTGAAGCAACAGCCCTGGGCGCAAGGGCAATAATAGAGAGGTTTCACGAGGAGGGTATAAATATTAACCGGGTTGTGGCTATTGGTGGAGTGCCCAGAAAATCAAAATTGGTAATACAGGTTCTCTCAGATGTTCTTAATATGCCGGTCATAATAACAAAATCGGAGCAGTCTGTGGCGTTGGGAGCAGCCATTTTTGGGGCTGTAGCAGCCGAAATATATAATTCAGTGGAGGAAGCGCAGAAATACATGGTATCGAAAACAGAGGCTGTTTATTATCCGGACAGAAACAATGTTCCTGTTTATAATAAATTATATGAAAGATACAGTAAACTGGGAAGAATGCTGGAGGATGAATTAAGAAAGTGAACATATTAAAGTTAAAAAAAGAAGTATATAAAGCGAATATGAAACTATATCTGAGTGGGCTGGTTGCATTTACATTCGGGAATGTGTCCGGAATTGACAGAGATAAGTCTCTGGTGGCTATTAAACCAAGTGGAGTCCCATATAAAAAAATGACTTACAGAGACATAGCGGTGCTGGACCTTAAGGGTAATAAAGTAGAAGGCAGTCTGAACCCTCTGAATCCTTCGTCCGATACAAAAACACACCTGGAACTTTATAGAAATTTTCCGGATATAGGCGGGGTGGCACATAGCCATTCTACATATGCAACAGCCTGGGCCCAGGCAATGAAAGCCATACCATGCCTGGGAACCACACATGCGGATTTTTTTCACGGGGAAGTTCCCTGCACAGAAGCTATAAGCGATAGTTCAATAATAAAGGACTACGAGCTGGAAACAGGAAGGTTGATTGTAGAAACCTTTAAATCTCTGGACCCTAATGATATGAAGGCAGTCCTGGTAGCATGCCACGGGCCTTTCAGCTGGGGAAGGGATGCAGACGATGCCGTAGAAATAAGCATTGCTCTTGAAGAAATTGCAAAGATAGCATTCCACTCACTGGCGATTAACCCGGCTCTTAAAAATATAAAGAAGAGCCTTCTGGATAAGCATTATTTAAGAAAACACGGCAGAAATGCTTATTACGGCCAAAGAGATTAAAGTGTTTCCGTTAAGAAATCAAAATAATCATATCTTTTATATGAATTTAACCTGCAGCCGGGTAAGGGCAGACTACCGGAATATTTAAAATTTGTTAAGTTCTGAATATTAAATAATTTTTCAAGTCGGATACTTCATCAGTACAAAAAAAAATAATTATAATTTTACCGGTGAATAATACCATCCATTTTTTGACAGATTTAAAAAAGTTTAAATCTTTACATTCAGTTATTTGACAGTGATTTTTTATGATTTTATGATATAAATTGTTTCATAAATTGAAATCAGCATTTATAATAGGATTGGATGCTGATTTTATAAGTAAATAGGAGAAGAGTTTAATAATGAGGGGAAAATGTTCAATTTTTTAAGGTTTAAAGATAAGGGGTTCTTTAAGTTAATAATATTATTTATAATATCTTCTCTATGTGTATTGTTAATCAGCATATCCTGCAGAATAATAAGTTCCGGAAGCGAAGAAGAAGGCGAGCAGAACGGTGAGGAGCAGGTGGAAGCCGTGGAAGGTGAATTAACAGAGGAAGAGAAAACAGATATAAAAATAGGGCTGTGGGATTGCCTGGAGCCCAAGGGAAGGCTCGCTTTGATGGGAAGCATAGAAAGTTTTACCCTGGAGAACAATTATATTGAAATAGATACCGAACACTTCAGGAGCCAGGAGGAACTTGAAGACAAGTTTGAAGCGGCAAGCCTCGCCGGGGCCGGGCCCGAGCTGATTTTACTAAATTTTGATGGGGTACAGAGACTTGCTCCGGAAAACGTGATAAAAGAGATAGAAGCTGAGACAGTGGAGGCCTTAGATTACTCACTATTACTTGATGGGCTGGTAGAAATCTCTGAGTACAATGGTAGAAAATATATAATTCCTTTTAGAAGTTATGATTTTTTAGTATTTTTCTACAATAAAGATATTGTAGAAAAAGTCCCGGAAAGATTTGATGACCTTATGTCTTATTGTAAAGAGGTAAATAATTATGTAGAAGGGGTTTATGGATTTATGTTAAACAGTAACGAAGCGGACTGGATAATTCCTTTTATAGGTGGATACGGGGATTGGATTGTTGAATATAATTACAATTCATTGACCTTAGAAAATGAGGCAACTGTAAAGACCATGGAGTTTTTAAATTATATATATAACGAAGAAGAGATTTTGCCACGTGATGTTGAATACAGCGAAATTAATGAGTCATTTAAGAGCGGAAAAGTTCATATGATAATAGACAGTATAAGCCTTTTAGAGGAATATGAGGAGGCAGGGATAAATTATGGAGTGGCAAAAATACCCCGGGTATGGGAGGGAAGCAGAAATCCCACACCCTTAATTTCAGGCACCGGATTTATGATAAATGCCAATTGTTACGGAAGCGAGCTGGAGGCAGTGAATGAATTTTTAAAGTTTATGCTGGCAGAAGAAGAGCAAATCGGGTGGACTTCAGGTACGGATACTTTTCCGGTTTTAAAAAATATTGATAAAAATGATGCAATAAGAAACGACAGCATAGTATATAATGCTTTTCAACAGGCGAAGTTGTGCAGGGGCAAGCCCTACGAGGAACTTATAATGGTGATAAGGGATGCTGTAAGAGACAATGCGAAAAGTGTTATCTCTGGAGATATTCTTCCTGCGGACGCTGCATTAAAAATTCAGGAAGATGCTCTCAGGCTGAGGTCGGGCAGTATAACTGTTGACGAAACTGAAGAAGAGGGAACTGCCGGAGAAATAGAAGAAAGCGGAGAGCCAGAGTAAAAATTAATTTGTTAGCAGCAGAGGAGGATAATAAGTGAGCACTGACAATGGATTTAAGTCCTTTTTTATAAAGGGCCTTATAATTATACTGATTGCCATAATCTTTTTTGCTATAGGCGGAATAAGCATGCTAGGAATGCTGGCTGTGGTAAATAGAGTCACTATTGCGGATTTATTCAGAAAAAGTACAGAGGCTGAAGGACAGAGTGCCGGGCAGAGCACCGGGGAGCAGCAGCGTGACACTACTATGAGCGACATAGATGCTCCGGAAGGATTTATGCTGGCCGCGCTTGATGATGCAATAAGTAAAGTTGTAGAAGAAATCGCCCCGTCGGTAGTGAATATTGAAGTGACCGTAAAGACCCAGGACATTTTTGGAAGGATTTACGAGGAGGAGGGGATAGGTTCGGGGGTTATTTATTCCGAAGATGGCTATATTATAACCAACAATCATGTAGCCGGTGAAGCAGAAAAGCTGGTGGTAACTTTATATGATGGGAGCGAATATCCTGCGGTTCTGGTGGGTTCGGAAGAAAATTACGACGTGGCAGTTATAAAGATAGAAAAGGAAGGATTAAGGGCCGCAGATTTTTCTACAGATGATAGTTATAAAGCAGGAGACATGGTTATTGCAATAGGAAGTCCTTATGGTCTCCAGCAGAGTGTAACCATGGGAGTAATAAGTGCAAGGGGGAGAGACATTACCATTCCTGTTAATCTGATACAGACAGACGCGGCTATAAACAGGGGAAACAGCGGGGGGCCGCTGGTTAATTCAAGCGGAGAAGTAATAGGAATTAATACTCTGATATTATCAACATCAGGAGAAAACACCGGAATCGGATTTGCTGTACCCGGCAATACGGTTATCAGCATTGCAGACCAGATTATCAAATATGGAAAGGCAAAGATTCCTTACATGGGCATAAGGATGGATCCATACAGCAATACCGGGATTACCGGGGTGCATGTCAGTGACGTAGAACCGGGATACCCTGCGGAAGATGCCGGTATAAGGGCAGGAGATGTGATTACAGAAATTGATGGAGTGAAAGTAAGTAACCCTTATGAGTTATTTGCACAGGTCTTAAGACATAACGTAGGTGATAGTATAAATATTACAGTGAATAGAGGCGGGGACGTTTTTGAGGTTACAGTAACACTGGTAGAAACTCCCACAGAATGAGAACGGGCAACGAAATCCAGAGAAGGGAAAGTATTGGTCAAGGTAAATAAAGGGAACCGGCCACGCGAAGTAGATGAAAGGATACTGGTAGAAAAGGCGAAGAAGGGTGATAAAGCTGCTTTTGAAGAGCTGGTAAGACAATTTTCAAAGTATGTATATACCACCGCCTTTTTTATATTGAGAGATGCCCATGATGCCGAAGATGTTAGCCAGGAAGTGTTTGTGAAGGTATATCTTTCAATAGGGGGCTTCAGGGGGCTTTCCAGTTTTAAGACCTGGATAAGAAAGCTTACCGTAAATACCTGTATTGATAAATTAAGAATCTATTCAAAAACAAAGGACAGGAAGGTGAGTCTGGAAAAAATAACTGAAGAATACGAGGTAGTTTTTAATAAGTTCAATCAGAGCCTGGAAAACAGTTATTTTAATAAAGAAACGGTAAAAGATGTTTTAAAAGGTATAGTAAATCTTGATGAAAATTACAGGATACCTCTTATTTTAAGGGATCTTCAGGACTACAGTTACAGGGAAATATCGGAGCTAACCGGTAAGCCAATTGGAACCGTAAAGACGAATATTCACCGGGCTAGAAAAATGATAAAAGAAAAAATTAAAAGATAGGCGCAGGAATATAATAAATGTTTGAGTGAAACAAAAAATGACAATTCAAATCTATTACATTGTAATTTAAAATAGGTTGTAAAATTTTTGTTATGAGTAATATTGGTAAATATTTAAAAATTGCCAGGGATGTGTTAATAAAGCCCTCTGACAACATAGAACAAAAAATAATAGATAGAATATCTAATATTGATAAGAACGACGAGGGGCTACTTGACGAAAAGTTTTTAGATTTTTTCAGGAAAAGCAACTCAAGATTTTATCTTGTTTTTGAGAAGTTTAAAAACAACCAGGGGTTTTTTGTAACCCTGGCCGTAACTATAATTTTTATTATTGTTATTATTTTTCTCGTTAAAAAGACATCAAACGGAGAAGAAAAAGGTGAAAGAACCCCCGGGTTATCTTCTTCTAAAAAGAAAGCTTAAAAGAAACAGGAATACGATAATAATCCAGAACCATGGATTAATCAGCAAGTTCCTTATAGGTTCGTATTCTATTTTATCAAAAGCCTTTGTGAAAATATCTTCCAGCCAGTTGTATATGTTCAAAAAGAAAGATTTTAAATTTTCTGAAGTAAAAAAGTTCTTTATCTCTTCCATATTTTCAAATTTTATCTTTTATTTAATTATTTGTAAATTCTTAAAATTACAGAAATTTTTACTGGTTAATTGTATTGCAGAAAAAAAATTATATTAGATAGTATATTATAAATAAATTTTATTAATAAAAACATTGTTAGGAGGTGTGTTTTGAGCTATTTTAAACTCAAAGAAAGAAATACCACCATCAGGACGGAGATTGTTGCCGGGTTAACTACCTTTATGACCATGGCCTACATTATCTTCGTTAATCCCGCAATTCTTTCTGCTGGTGGGGCCACAGGTATTCCTTTTGAAGCTGCCGTCATTGCCACTTGTATCGGTGCCGGGCTGATGAGTATGTTAATGGGAATTTTGACCAATACCCCTTTTGCCCTTGCTTCAGGTATGGGAATTAATGCGGTTGTAGTATTTACTATTGTCCTCGGTCTCGGGCTCAGCTGGCAGCAGGCGATGGGAATAGTGGTTATCGAGGGAATTCTGGTTACAATTATGGTGCTGACCGGACTACGCAGCATGATAATGAGGGCTATACCAATGGGATTGAAGTACGCAATTGGTGTTGGAATTGGGCTTTTTATTGCATTTATTGGTGCCCAGCAGGCAGGTTTTGTTGACCCGAGTGCTTCAACGCTGGTTACCCTGGGTGATTTCACAGCCAGTTATACCCAGCTGGCAGCATTTGGACTGGTGCTTACGACCATACTGGTGGCTTTCAGAATAAGGGGAGGAATCCTGATTGGAATTATTGGTACGGCAGTTGTGGGAATGATATTCAGGGTAATATCCATTCCTTCGGATATAATAAGTATCCCGACCAGGGAAAGTTTTTCCACGTTTTTCAGGGCAGATCTGGTTGGTGCAGTGTGGAGCAAAGGTATGTTAAATATAGCCGCTCTGGTAATGATATTTGCACTTTTTATGACCGACTTTTTTGATACTATGGGTACGGTTATCGGAGTAGGAGGAGAAGCAGGATTGCTTGATAAAAACGGCAATCTTCCCAATTTAAAAAGGGTTCTCCTGATAGATTCTCTGGCAGCAGTGGCAGGAGGATTATTTGGTGCCAGCTCAATAACCACCTATATTGAGAGTGCCTCTGGAGTTTCTGATGGTGGGAGAACAGGAATTATGCCCACCGTTACCGGATTTTTATTTCTAATTTCCATATTTTTTGCTCCTTTGATTGCAGTTATCGGAGGAGGGGTAGAAATAGCAGAAGGAGTTATTAAATATCCTGTTACCTCTCCAGCGTTAATTGTGGTGGGGTTCTTAATGATGACGGTTATGAGCAGGATTGATTTTAAGGATTATGAAGTTGGCATACCTGCATTCTTAACCATAATTATAATGCCCTTCACCTATAGTATTTCTTATGGTATCGGGTTTGGTTTTATAAGTTATACTTTAATCAAATTATTCAGGGGCAAATTTAAAGACCTCCATCCTCTTATGATAATAGTGAGTGCACTGTTTGCGGTTGCATTTGTTGCAGAGGCAATAGCAAGCAGCATTGCCGGGAGTTAAAACAGGAATTATTTCGGATATGAAATTAAATGAAACTGGCCGGTAATTTCACCGGCCGGTTTCATTGTTATTTGACACCATATAAAGTTTTTTATAGTGTTTAATTGAAGTTATAAAATAAAAAAATTAAATTTTTATTTATATTCAAACTTTATCTGTAATATAAAAGTAAATGAAAAAAACAAAAGTAATAACGGGGGCAGTAACCATTTTTATGTTTTTATTTTTAGCCGCGGTTAATAATGGATGCATGCTGGAGTTCAAAAATTTAGATGGAAGTAAAACTAATTCCGATAATGGACAGACAATTGTTGGGGGTGAAGAACTTCAGAACATTGAACCCACTGGAAATAAGATACCGGAAAATATCCTGCCGGTAACTGTTATTAATATATTCCAGCACGGTTCAGGTGATGACTATTTTAAAGTGGGGAGCCCTGTTTATTTTTCTGCCGGAGGCCCCCCGGATGCAAGTGGTGATGTCTTAAAGTACACCTGGCAGATAGGAGACGAAGAGGTAATCTATGGGGAGAAAGTTTCTTATGTTTTTGACCATACCGGGGAATACATAATAATCCTGACAGTTGATGATAGGAATGATCCGGTTAAAATTTCAAGAAAGATATATCTGGTCGAAATTAATCAGAATATTTTAGTTACCGGGTCATATGAGGTAACAGTGGGGATAGAGTATGTCATAACCAATAATAGTCCCCTCGGGATAGAAGATGTGGTATGCCTGATTCAGGTTCCACAGACATATAGACCATTCCAGGTTATAAATGGCCGTAAATCCAATTATGGTGAAATGGATGAGGTTTATAGCGATGATTATAATATTATTGCAAAGTTTAATCTGGGTGACCTTCCGCCGGGAGAATCAGCGAATGCATATATAAATTGTGATGCAATTCTGTGCGAATATGAGTACCTGCAGTCCGGAAACGGGTTAAATGAATCATATAATCCTGGAGATAAAGATTTAGCTCTTTATACCGGTGCCGAGTATTATATAGACAGTGATTCGAGGCAGATTAAATCTACGGTAAAAACAGTAGTTGGTGAAGAGACAGAACCGATACTGATAGCGGAAAGATTGTATGATTATGTAGCAAACAGGATGGTGTACGATGAAGAAAAATTGGAAGAGAAGGTAAAAAGCTATAGATATGCTTCGGATATAATAAATTCAGGAAAAGGGGTTTGTACTGATTACACCATTCTTTTCATAGCTTTATGCAGGGAAGCCGGGATTCCTGCCAAGTTTGTGCAGGGCGTTCCGGTATTTAGTATACTGGAAGAGGGGAACGGCAGTCTTCAGTATGGCCATGCCTGGGCAGAAATAAAGCTTCCGGGGTATGGATGGGTTCCAGTGGACATAACAACTGAAAGTGGATTTATGTCTTACAACTATTATCTTAATATGGAAACATATAAAGGGTCCGGGGTTTTTTACAGGAGTATTTTGATAGACGGGGTAAATTACTATCCCGGTGGATTTTATTACTCATGGGAAGGAAATGTTGAACCGGATGTTCTGAAAGGAACTACCTATAAAGTTAGCGGTCTGGATATACAGGATACAGCTATAATAAACGAAGACAGGTTTCTGGAGAGCGTGGGAAACACTCTTTCGGAGTATAATGCCGCTATAAATCATGTTAATCTGGCGCACTCTGAAGAGTGGATATTTAATGACCCCGGAGAAATTGCGGTAGAAGAAACTTTTTTAGTCAGACTCGAAGAACTCTCAAAAGAACTGGAAGAAATCAGTTATCCCGAAAGTTACGCCTCGGACAGGAATACACTTGTAGAAATATCATACAGGATTATTCAGCACAAAGAAGAGCAGATAAAGTGTATGAGAAGCGACAATTACGAGTGCAGCATGAATGAGCACACCTTATTTATTGGTCTTCTGACGGAATTATTTGATTATTATGCTAATATGATAAAGAGCTTTAATCAAAAATATTAAAAATAGAGATGTTGTATCTTAGAATAATAAGCGGACTCGGACTACTTATAGCTGTAATGGTAATTATTTATGTTGTTTCAGCTATATACAATTTTTTTATGCAGTCCCATTATGTTTATTGTCCGGAAAAAGAAATTCTGGCTACCCCTTTTGATATAAAGCTGTATTTTGAAGAAATTATATTCAGGTCTCCTGACGGGGTAAATCTTTCAGGCTGGTTTATCCCCTGCAAAGCACGTAAAGAGGTGGTGCTCTTTTTCCACGGGAATGGTGGTAATATTTCAACCAGGCTTGCTCTTATAAAATATCTTTATAGTAAATTAGGGCTATCGGTATTTATAATTGATTATAGGGGATATGGGAAGAGCGAGGGAAAACCATCCGAGGAGGGAACATACCTTGATGCCAGGGCGGCATGGGAGTATCTGGCGGGGACACGAAAAATAAGTCCTGAAAACATCATAATATACGGCAGATCCCTGGGGGGTTCTGTTGCGGCCCGGCTGGCGGGGGAAGTAAAAAAAGGAGTACTTATACTTGATTCAACCTTTACTTCACTAAAGGATATTGCGTCGGAGATGTATCCTTATCTACCTGTAAGAAAATTTCTAAAATACGATTACCCTGCGATAGATTATATAAAAGAGGTAGTGCGCCCGGTATTAATAATTCACAGCAGCGAAGATGACTATATACCATTTTCACATGCTGCAAGACTGTACGAGCATGCAAATGAACCCAAAAAGCTTTTAAAGATTTCGGGAGGTCATAACAATAGTTATATAAAATCAGAGCAGGTTTTTATTGAGGGTATAAGAAATTTTATTTCGGGCAAATATAAAGAAGATTAAGAGATTTCTTTTTTCATATATATCCAGCCGCGGTACCCGGTATATTTTTCCAGGATTCGTGAAGACTTCTTTGTCATATCGATAAAGCCAAATTTTTTATACAGGTTATAAGCTTTCTTATTTTTTTCTGCGACCCATAGCTTTAAGATATTTTTTCCGGTTCTCCTGGCAAATTCTTCGGCAAAAGAGAGCATTTTCAGGCCAACGCCCTTTCTTTGATGGGAATTTTCAACTGCCAGGTTATCAATATATACTGTATCCGGGTTTAGTTTTGGAATGTCAAAAGATGAAAGAGTGAAAGCTTTACAGGCTTTTAAGAATCCAAGGTATTTGACGTAAGTATGGAAGTTTCTGATATAATTTTTTAGGCTTTCCCTGGTTACAAGTTCAATAACCCCGATTATTTTACCGGCAGAGATGGCAGCATAATATCTTCCATTGTCAATATTTCTGAAAATTTCTTCTCTTATGATATAAAATGCAGCTTCTTCTCTGGAGCTGAATACAAACTTTAGTTTTTCAAAAAAGGCTTCAAGTGATATTTCAAGGTAATGGTTGATATCGTCAGGATTTAGTTTATTTATACTTACGTCATTTAGTTCGTTGTCGGAGTTTTTAGATTTAATCATCTGAGGGTTTTTTGTTAAGTAGATTTATAGCTTTTTTAATGTTCTTTCTGGAAGTCAGGAGCTTTACTCCTCTTACACTTTGAAGCGAGGGATAGCTCTGACCGGCATCATCTGATGATATCTCGGTTTTAATACCGTAACTTTCAAGATAACTTCTGGCAATCTCCGCTTCTATTCTCGAGGCAAAAGTTCTGACTGTAACAAGTTCGTCCATTTTTTTATTTTTAAATTTTTTTAATTTTTCTTCATATATTATACAGTAAAAGGCTACAATTATAATAAACTTTTGAGTTTTAAAAAAATATCGGAATCAGCTTTAAAAATAAAAAGCAGCAGCTTTTCAGAAGGAGTTTATTTCTCGAGTCCGGTAAAAAATCAACTTTTGTTTGAAGAATTGATATCTATGATATACACTAATTTATGATATTAGAACAGCGCGCTCTGTGGCAGTTGAGCCGGGGACAGATGATAGTTTAATTTTATAATGAAAAACGGGATGCCGGAAGTTTTATGATAAAGAAACCACTTTTATTAAAAATATACGAATCTGCCAGCATGCAGAGGTGGAACGACCAGATTCGCACTATTGAACTTATAGAGCTTGATAAACAAGCCCAGAAAATGATTGTTGCCTATATTATGGGTAAGTGCGCGGAGAGCATGGAAAATAGAAATGTTAACTGGATTGAAATTATAGAAATCGGTCTTTTTGAAATGTTTAAGAGGATTACGCTAACGGATCTCAAACCTCCACTGGTTGACAGGATAAGAAAGGACAGGGAAAGGTACAGGGAGCTGAACTGGTGGGTTTTTGAAAGAATAAGTCCTTTTACAAAAGAGATAGGCAGAGATTTTAATTCACGTTTCAAAAAATATCTTACCGAGGAGGAAGAGACCTTTGAAAAAAGGATTGTAAGCGGAGCACATTTTTATGTTACAGAGTGGGAATTTGATATTATAAAATCGGCCAACCCCAGGGTTTATCTGGTTGAGGAGATTGCCGAAAGCAATTTAAGGGAGAGAAAGAAATATAGTGATTTAAAATGCATGGAAGCTTTTAGCGGTGAAAAAAAACTGGTTGAATTTGCCGATATATGCGGGCAGCTGCGTTTTCAGCAGAGGTGGAGCCATCTCTACCGGATACCAAAAACTTCTGTGCTCGGGCATATGTTGATAGTTGCTATCCTGTCATTAATATTTTCCTACGAAGCAAGGCTGGAAGAAGAAAACTGCATAAATAATTATTTCACCGGGCTCTTTCATGACCTTCCGGAGGTTCTGACCCGGGATATAATTAATCCTGTAAAAAAATCAATTAGGGGGCTTGATGAGCTTATAAAAGATTACGAGATCGAGGAAATGGAGAAAAAAATATATAAGCTTCTTCCTGAAACCTGGCATAAGGATATAAGAATGTTTACCGAAAATGAATTTTTAGATATAGTCGGCAGGAATGGCACGCTGGTGAAGGGTGCGGATGACCTGGCGGCTTTTATAGAAGCCTATCTTGCTTTAAAAAATGGTATAAAGAATGAAAATTTAATCTATGCCAAAAAGAAATTAAAGAAAAAGTATAAGTCAAAAGTAATTGAAGGAATAAATTTTGGGAAGATATATGCTGATTTTACCTAGTTAGATTGATTGTATGGTTGGAAAAATTATTTTATCAAAATCAAGGTATCTTGCGGGACTCCAGTGCCCGAAATATTTATGGTATCTGGTCAATGCAAGAGAAGAAATTTCGGAACCGGATT
>Ga0307433_1000508_pt1 | contig 29753 bp, 23 predicted proteins | sample SalMarWE160210MG_FD_202166 | JGI IMG/M metagenome (GOLD analysis project Ga0307433, IMG submission 202166) | Salt marsh sediment microbial communities from the Plum Island Ecosystem LTER, Massachusetts, United States - WE1603-210 | ecosystem: Environmental > Aquatic > Marine > Intertidal zone >... | reverse complement strand
TTACAGATGTAGAGTTTATGACAGCAAAAGAGAAAGAGCTTGTCTTAAGGAACTGGGAGACATTCCTGAAGTACGGCCTCAAGAAAGAGCATTTCACAAAGAGGCTGTATGAGCATCTGCACCTGCACTGTGGCTATATCGCATGCTACAACCAGAGTGGCTTCTATTCAGCATACTTTAAAGCAGGTCAGGATATAGAGCAGTTCTTCGAGCACTTTTGTACTTACACAGTTGGTAACTATGGAGCGAATGTTGATTACGATGATCTCAATACCGCAATGCGGCAGATTTACGATGGCTTTAAGGCCAAAATCCTAACAAAGGCAGAAGTGGATATCAACCACAGTCTGGATGTGCTTGAGGCCTGTATGAAGCGTTCCAGGGAAGATGAGAAGTTTGCCAGACAGTTTTTAAGTAAGGTAAGAATTTAAGTAAAGGGAAGCTAACATGTTTGAAATAATTACAGAGATTATCAATGAACAGGTGGGAGACGGGTTCACCGGTGCAGACTACGATAGAGGCTGGCACGATGCTGTCAAAGGAATGACTCATAAACTGGCTGATTATTTCTTTTCTCAAAATCCCTTTTTCGACCGCCAAGCGTTCTTAAAAGCCTGTGGGTTTGAAGCCAAGCAGACTGAATCCACACAGCAACAGATATGGAAAGCCGTACCGTATAACGACAAAACTGAACTGGCTAATCAATTTGCAGTTGCCACTATCGTAGACGGCAGCGGCGATATTATTGCCGATGTGTTCAGCAAAGAAGCTGCTGCTCTTATCGAGACCGCTCCGGAGCTGAAGAAAAAACTGGCTGAGTGCGAAAAGGACTACCAATATCTAAAAGATGTCTTGAAAGAGATTGGAACAAGAGCAAGAGACTATTGAAGGAGACTGATTATGGATAAGTTCACTAAGATAACAGTTGGATTTGTCGCTCAGTCTTTTGAGAAAAACTCAAGAGACAAGTTTGTTTGTACCCAACAGGAGTTTATCGCCGGCGACCAGTGTGACTACGAAGATGCTCAGGGCAACCCCATCGACCCTCCGGAATACAGGTATCAGCCATACAATATGACTCTTTAGTATGACAGCGCTAAATTTGCTCAAGAATTTTACATAGGTATGCCGATGTATTTTCCAGAGAGAAATAATCTGGAGATTTTTGTTATGAATTACGATCAGTTGGCTTCATTTGAGCCGGCATTGGCTGATTTTCTGGAGAAGGTTCGCCATTGCTTTAAGCGTGACAAAACATTTGGATACCTGCAAGCATATATGTTGGGTCTGATGGCTGATTTGAAACGTAAATCCATAGAGCCGATTGCTTTGGCAAGCGGCGTGGCGGTTCGCACATTACAGGAATTCCTGGCATTTTTCGCCTGGGATCATGAGCGTGTGGACAAAGTTCTTGTTCGTCACGTCGTTGAACGTCAGCACGGCAAGCGTTCAATTGGCGTTCTCGATGCCTCAGGCCATACAAAGCAGGGAAAACACACACCCGGCGTACAGCGTCAGTGGTGTGGAGAAACCGGCAAAAAAGACAATTGTGTGGTCGGTCAGCATCTGCTTTATACCGACAATGACGTTAAAAATCCGTTCAGTTGCGTTGTTGCCAGTGATTTATATCTCCCTCAGTGCTGGGATCAAGATCGCGACCGCTGTCGGCGTGCCGGTATCCCTGATGAAATCACCCATCGTCCTAACTGGAAGATCGGCCTTGAGCAGATAAAGCGGACCATGGCTCAAGGACTGCGTTTTGATTATGTGACCTATGACGAAGAATACGGTAAAGTGCCTGAATTTATATTTAACCTGGACCGTCTTGGCCAAAAGGCGATGGGTGAAGTTCCGTGTAATTTCAGAGTCTGGGTCAAAAAGCCTGCGTGCAAATCCAATCGGGCCGAACATGCTTCGCATCGCGTGGATAAGATTGTCTCTCACAGCCCGACGTTTTATGGTCAGTCTTGGCGGAAGATGGTGATTAAAGATACCACCCGCGGTAAATGTGTATGGTATGTCAAGTCCGCACAGGTGTATCTGGTAGAGCACAAAGACGGCAAGGCTTATTGTCCGGTTCCAACCGACCGCACATATTGGCTGATTGTTGCCAATAATCAGCAAACCGGCGAAATAAAATATTTCATCAGCAATGCTCCGGCCAAAGAAAAACTGGAGACATTGATGGAGATCGCTTTTTCCCGATGGCATGTTGAAAAATGGTTTGAGCGGGCCAAGCAGGAATGCGGCTTGGGGGCGTTTGAGGTTCGAACCTATACGAGCCTGATTCGGCACTGGCTGGCCTCTCGTTTGGCAATGTATTTTCTGGCCGATCAGACAACTCGGCTCCGGGGGGAAAAATCCGCAGATCACACTGGAGCAGGTCGCCGATGTGGCGAATACGCTGGCATGGAAGATATGGCAAATGTATCCGTATTCATGGAAACAGAAAGTCTATGTGTGTGAATATTATCAATGGCGAAACAAACAATCATACGATTCAAGAAAAAGAACAGCCAAAAAACAAACGTATATTCGCGATGGATAATAGCGCTGTCATATTAGGCATCGTTTTCCCCATGTAAAGATGTTTGCATCTTGTTCAAGAGTACATTATCTGTTCATTTAAATTTATCGCACGACAAGCTTTGTAGTAATCTGATTTGTGCAAAGCTTTCCCTCCTGAAAATCCGTAAAATTTGAGACGGTTATCTTTGCAATATTGACCATCGCACTATTGGTGAAAAAAGCTTGGTGGCCGGTTATAATAACATTTGGGAACGTAAGCAACCTTGCAAAAACATCGTCCTGAATGACGGTGTCACTTAGGTTTTCGAAGAATAGATCGGGCTCTTCCTCATATACATCTAGGCCAAGGTATCTGATTTTGCCGGATTTTAGACCATCTATAACTGCAGAAGTGTCAATTAGTCCGCCTCTGCTAGTATTGATGAGCATTAAACCGGTTTTCATCTGGCTTATGGCCTCGGCATTAATCATATGGTACGTTTCAGGTATGAGTGGACAATGCAGTGTAATTATGTCCGAACCGATAAATAGTTCGTCAAGCGAGACATATTTTACACCAATGGCAAGACAAGAGGGATTCGGCTCTAAGTCGTTTGCAAGCAGCTTACAACCATAACCAAAAAGAATTTTAGAAACCACCTTTCCAATTTTTCCTGTGCCGATTATCCCGACAGTCTTATCATGCAACTCAAATCCTAAGAGGCCCTCCAAAGAGAGGTTCCCCTCTCGAACACGATCATATGCCTTGTGGATTTTTCGGTTCAGAGCCATAATAAGTCCAACGGTATGCTCTGCAACCGCATAAGGTGAATATGCTGGCACGTGAACAACAACTAAACCAAGCTTCTCGGCAACACGAAGATCAACATTGTTGAACCCCGCACAGCGTAAGGCAATAAGACCAACGCCGTTTGCAGCCAGCACCTTCAGGACAGATTCATTCAATTGGTCATTGACAAAAACACAAACAATTCGAAAGCCCGTGGACAGCGGGGCAGTTTTATCCGTGAGGCGTTCCTCTAAAAAAACCAGTTCGTGCCTGTTGGATTTGTTGGCATCAGTAAGAAACTGTTTATCGTACGCTTTTGTACTAAAGACGGCAACTTTCATAGTCTTATCCCTTTCTGGATTCAAGGAATATGCAGGACCAACCTTTATTGAGCTTTCTGCCTTGGACCAAGAACTTTTTCAATCTCCGCAAGTAGCGTATCAGGTTTGACAGGCTTCTCTATAAAAGCCTTAACCGGCATCCAAGTTTCATCCGGCCCAAACACATAGGATAAGTCCAGAGCTTTTCTGACCCCTGATAGAATGATGACCGGAATATTCTTAAGAACGGGGTCTTTATGAAGTTGCCTTGAGACCTCAAAGCCATCCGGACCTGGAGGGCCGGCAAACATCACATCAAGCAAGATTAGGTCTGGAGTCGTGGCTTTTGCCTTCTCAATTCCTTTTTCTGCTTGGTAAGCATAGTAAACCTCATAGCCTACGCTTTCCAGGAGAGTTTTTACCATGTCCACAAGCTGAACATCATCATCAACAAGCAAGATTTTTTTCATTTGACACATTGTTATACTCCTCATGTAGTTAAGTTAAATGATTTCACTTTCTATTTAGGCAATGTAAAAGTAAACGTAATCCATTTTTCTTCTGATTCAGCCCATATCTTGCCACCTTGTTTTTCTATAATTTCCTTGCAGATAAAAAGGCCTAAACCGGTTCCTTTTTTCCCCGCATATTCAGGGGTATCTACGCGGCTGAATTTCTTAAAAAGCATAGACATCTTTTCCTTAGGAATCCCTTTGCCTTCGTTGCGAACCTTTAAGACAACTTCCTCCTTATCCTGCCTGTAATTCAGTTTTATTCTACCGTTTTCATTTCCATACTTTATAGCATTAGACAACAGATTGTCATAGACGATCCTTAAAAGATTTTTGTCGGCATTAAACTCAACTTCTGCGGGAATATGATTTTCAATCGCCATTTTTTTCTGATGTAATTCCTGTTTTAGACTCTCAAGCACGGGTTTAACCACTTCTTCCAAAAGTCTAAACTGCGTTTTGTTTACATGCATCTCTCCTTTTTCAAGCCTTGAAAGGTCCAGATAATTCCCAATCATATCCTTGAAATAATTGAGGCTTTTCGCAACGGAATCCAGACATTTTTTCTGTGCCGAATTCAAATCACCTATGTATCCATCCTTAACAGTGAACAAACCCATAATGGCAGAGGCTAATGGGTTTTTAAGCTCATGCGATACGAATCCAAGCATTTCCATGTAATTCTTATTTGTAGTTTTTAGTTCCACGTTAATTTCTTCCAAAGCTTTTTGCCTTTTTTCAATCTCGCTGTGTTGTTTTTCTAACTGTCCGGCCATGTGGTTAAAAGACTCACATAATCTGCCGACCTCATCTTTGGTTTTGACCTCTACGCGGGAAGTCAAATCACCAGTGGTAAGCTTCTGTGTGCCACGGAATAATTTCTCAATTGGCCGAAGAATATTACCGACAATTATGAATATGACTAAAAACATCAATATCATAACAGCCAATATTACAGCAAGCTGCAAAATAAGTTCTCGCAAGGCCACATCGAGATACTTTTGTTCGAGCTCACCTATATAAAGCATCCCTATAATTTCATCATTAGGATTTCGTATCGGGTCATACTGTGAAACATACCAATTATCAAGCACTGTTGCTCGACCCGTCCAAGAAACTCCCCTATTCAGCACATGTTCAGCAACTTCTTTTGAAACTCTTGTTCCAATCGCACGTTTACCCTTATTATCTACGACGTTAGTCGAAATTCTCAAGTCTTTCATAAAAATGGTGGCAGTTCCTACCGGTTTGCCTTTATAGCGTCTACCTTCAAAGATAAGGTTCCTGATTTTATCTACCTCGTCTGTAGACCCATTTAATAAAACTCCTACCATCAACACACCTTTACACTTATTTTCAAGAATTACGGGCACTGTAGCCAGCATGAACATCCCGGTAGGCTCGCCGCCATATTTCTTACATCTTTCTACAAGATCTTTACCTTCATGCTCAAGCTGCTCAGGACGAATCAAAACAGTACCCATCATGGCTGTGCCAGTTGCCAAGGTATTATTGACAATTATGTTGTCAACCAATGAATCACCTTTGCTGTCCGGGGTTCTGCTTCTCGTGATGACTTTTCCTTGTGAGTCAAGCAAGTTGACTATATCCAAATTATTTTTTTGCCGGAAAATTTCCAACTTGTCCACAAGAGAATTTAAAGCATGGCTTTCAAAATCCTTAACAATTGTTGGCATTTGGGATTCTGCGAGAAGATGAATTTGTTCAAGCTTATCGTTATATATTAACCAAGCGGAATTTATACTCCGCCCAACCCGCTCTCTGGCCCGCTTAATTGTCACATTTTTGGACCAGTACAGGGTTATGGCTGACATACACAATGCCAATATGAGAAATGTTATAACAATGCCAAAATTTAGCTTAATTCGTAATTTCATTAGAATTATTCCAGCATAACATATAGTCGATAAGGGGTATATACTTAGCTATAGTCAAAACTGACATAAACTGACATTTCCCATCTAACTGTTTACCAAACATTATTCTACCCTTTCGATTCTAATAATTTTACCCAACTCAACTTGAACTATCAAGATTTCTCTTTTCCGAGGCGGTTTTCTTGCAGATTTATACAAAAGACCAGATTTGCAGGTCCCAGACTGCTTGAAATCCCTGCTTGAGTCCAGACCTTGACTGCTATAGTGTTCATCAAATCAGGTTTTTCAGCGATAGTTAGCATTAGTCATATCCCGGCTCTTTAATAGTTCACTTCTCGACGGCTGCTCGACACAAACGACTCCGGCCTTTTCCGAATCAGTAATTCTATGTACCTTGCGTTCAAATAGCAATAATTAAGATTCGAAAGTTTTTATATGGAGGGCCTGAATATTGTCGTACTCAGAAGCACTTTATGCCTGCTGTGTTTTTGAAATATCCACCCAGTTGATGCCGATTTTACGCGATGCGTATCCGAGCTCTTTGAGATAATCACCGTAAACCATCATCCAGTGAGAATCCCGGACTTCCCTGATCAGCTTTTTCCAGTCTCCCTGGATTTCGACATCCTGCTGTGAGCGGCATATTTCATAATGTGGATTACTTTTGACAATTCCCTTAAACCCGAGCCAGCGGCCCGTGCTGTATTCGGGGTCGATGAATGTCACTTGCTGGCCCTTCGGGATTTCCACTTTCGGCGCGGCGCCGTATTCGGATTCGTAGTGCGACATAATTCTCGCCGGCTCATAACGTGTCCCGTCCATCCGCCTCGGAGCGCTGCAATGCGCGCAGGTCACTACCGCATCGTGTGGAAACGTTGAGTTATGCAGAAAAACGGGCTTTCCCGATATGTAGTGCAGCAGAATTCCCGATGGAATAACGACAAAATCCGATTCGCAGAAGGCAAGCAGCCCCTCATCGTTGAGCAGGCTCAGGGTAAGACATGGTGTCGTCTCGGCGATCGGCAGTATCTCGCTCATGCAGGATTTGATTGTAAATGCCGAAGCGTTGTGCTCGATCATCATTTTCTTAAACGCGTAGTACAGCAAAAAAGTATTTACGATAAACTTCTTGTCCGTCATAAGCGTTGTATTCGGCAGGGAAAGGTACTTGTCCGTCCATTGCTCGGCTTTTGAAATTAGATTGCGGTCTTTTGCGATGCTCTTGATGCGCGGTGCCGCGACATCGTAACCGACTTCGATGATTTCGATTTTGTACTTTTCCCGGGCGACGTCGGGCGCCTCCGGCGAGTACTTACCCCATGGGCCGCCGAGCGCAACAATCCGTGCTCCTATGAAATTCTTAATCCCATACAAAGCCCGCAGTCGCCAGAGCAGCTCCCGCGTATCGTCAATGACGACATCGTCAACGTGTAAGTCCCCATGATTTGCAGCGTTGTTCTGCTGTGGCCCGTCTTGTGTGCCCAGATACCTGACGCTCAGTGCTTCGTACCAATAATAAACCGGGCCGGAACGATGCCGGGCAAAGATAATCGTGTCCCTGTCTTTTTCTTTTGCAAAGCACGCCCTGAGCAAATCTCCCGAGCCAGTCGCGGGATAGACTACGATGACATCATAATCGTTCCTGTGTACTTTTAACGCTTCTTCAACGGTTCTGACTTTGGCGACGGGAAGTATTTCGAACGGGAAGTCAGCGTCGGCGGAAAGCGAAGTAAGTTCCTGTGATATTCTTGTTGCCTCTTCCGCAACGGCCTGCTCGGTTTGAACGCCTCCCCACGATTTCCAGGAGGTTGCATGTCTGCGCTGGGGAATTCTGTACATAAGGACCGGCTGGACGATCAATTTTTTCCCGGTTGCAATAAGAGGTTTTTCCGGGCTCCATTCTTCCGTGCTGCTGTTGGCGGATGTTGGAACACTAAAACCGAGAACTCCGCCGGCGATACTTGCCGTTGTCAGTCCGACAAATTCTCTTCTGTTCATATCACTGCAAGACATAATAACCTCCTGATTTCAACAATGGGGATTTTCAATTTAAAACCAATTTCATGATATTCCTCAAATTTCATGTTTTTTTAGTACCATATTTGCATTGAAAGAGCAACTGTGAAGCTATAATCCCCCCTTTATTTTTATTTCGGTCGAAAAAATACGTAGTCACCACAATTGACAAAATCCCCGGGTTAGGTTGAATACTTTAGTAATGAGTTTTATTTGATATTATTCCGAGCCCCTGTTCTTCTGCAGTCCTCCTTCGGGCAGGGGCTTTTTTATATGCAGACCTATGAATAGCTCCTCATGCTTCTGAGATAGAAGTGATCGAAGGTATATAAAATAGCATCATGGAGTTGCGTCAATGCCTTTAGATTTCCTTCCACTTGCCGGGAACCGGTACAGGATAGCGGCCATTGGCGTCGGCCTGCAGCGGCGAAGGACTGTCATAAGTGAAATCCGCCACGTTTGAGCAGAACTTGAAATCGGAAGCCAGCATTTCGTCCCACGTGATTATCCTGCCGGAATGGATGGCGGCGCGTCCCATGATAGAGACCAGGTTGGTAAACGCCGCTCGCCGGGCTTCATTGTACGGCCGGTCGTGGCGGATTGCGCTTAGCAGCATGTCCCACTCGACCTGGTAGGGGCTGACTTTTTCCTTTTCCGGTCGCCAGGCAATGTTGCCCTTGTCCGTCCGCTGGTCCTTGTAGGTATGCACGGTCGGTGTGTGGACGTTGCCCGAGAACTGCGCGGCGCATTTTGTGCCGTGGACGAACGTTGCGAACTCATTGTGACAGTTCTGCATGGATCGGCTGTTGACCATCGCTTTTGCGCCGTCGGCAAAGGTGTACTCGATAGCGTAGTTATGCAGGTTCTGGCTGCAGTCGTTGCTGTTCGGCTCGCGCCCGCCCAGGCCCTGGGCCGAGACCGGCCAGGCATCCTTAATCCAGCAGCACTCGTCCACCTGGTGAATCATCATCTCGATAAACCACGCCGAAGAGGTCCACAGGAAGAAGTACGGACGCCTGATCTGCCACAGCAGCTCGCTCTGGCCGCCGGGAAAAGGCCCCATCCTCGCGCCGGGGTCCATGCGGTAGGCGCGGATTAGTTGGATACTGCCCATCGCACCGTCACGGATCTTTTCAATCAAAGCCTGCCGGGCCGAAGAATGCCGGCACATGAGCCCGCACCCGATTTTAAGATTCTTTTTCTTTGCCGTCTCTGCAATCCGGAGTATTCGCCGGGTGCCGCCCGGGTCCGGCGCGAACGATTTCTCCATGAAGACATTCACACCTTTCTCGACAGCGTACTCGACGTGCATCGGCCGGAAGGCGGAGTGGGTGGCCTGGATCATGACGTCACCCGGGCGCAGGCAGTCGACGGCCTTGCGATAAGCGTCAAATCCGATGAATCGGCGGTCCGGCGGCACATCGACTTTCTCGCCGAACTGTTCGCTCAGGGCTTTGTGCGACCTTGTCTGCTTGTCCTCGAAGACGTCGGCCATAGCGACGAGCTTCGTTGGCCCAGCCGTCGAAGAAAGGGCGTTGCCGGCCGCGCCGCTGCCTCGCCCGCCGCACCCGACCAATGCCAGCCGAATCGTGTTGTCCTCGGCAGCGTGAATCCTGTTTAAGGCGACGCTGGCAAGAACCGAACCGGCGAGAACCTTTCCACTCTGTGACATAAATTGCCGGCGAGAAAATATGCTCGTTCCAGTCTGCAATGAACTCAATATGTGACGCTTGATTTGTCGTTTCATAATTGCCCTTTCTGCCGAAATCCTGCTATAATGTCCAGCCTTGTCGATACGGTGGATTGATATGCCGGTTTGCCTCGTCGCTGTTGGTAAATCTCGTATTCTCGCTATCCCACTGAAGTTTTGTGCCCGGCATCTTCAGGGCAATGACGCCCAGCATGGCGAGTTCTGTCAGCGGCCCGCCGTAGGAGAAATCGGACCCGGCCTTACGGCCTTCACGGATGGCCCGGAGCCAGTCGTCGTGATGTTCCTTAACTCTGGGGATTTTCTGTTCCGGCACGGTGTAGGCCTTCATCGCCGTCTCTGGGATAATTCGGACGCCGCCGGCGCCGTGTGAACCATACATTATGACACCCTTATCACCGTAGACGTAGGCCCCCGTCTCAACGGGCTTGCGACCCGACTCTAATTCCTTCGCCCGCGGTATCTTCTCGGTGCCGCTGTGCCAGGCCAGGGTGATGGGCCCGCGTCCGGCCTTGGCCGGGAATTCGAAGGTGATTATGTCGCCTTTCGGGAATGCGTCGCCCTGAGTCTTCGGATCGTAGTCCTTAACCTGGGCATGGATGGTCTTTGGCGCGCCCAAATCGAGGGCCCAGAAAACCGGATCAACGACGTGGCAGATCCAGTCGCCGATTGTACCGTTGCCGAACGGCACCCAGCCGCGCCAACGCCCCGGCAGGTAGAATGAATGGTACGGCCGCTCTTTGGCCGGGCCGAGCCACAGGTCCCAGTCCAGATCGGATGGAATATCTTCCTTCTGGGCCATAAGTGGCAACTTGTCGATGCCGGAGTTGACGGCCGCGCAGCCGCAGTGGATCGTGTGGACGTTGCCGATAGCGCCGTCCCAAATCCACTCGCAGAACGTGCGGATCGTGTTGAATGAGTGGCCCTGGTTGCCGAGCTGGGTCACCACCTTGTAATCCTGAGCGGCCTTCATGAGCGCTCGGACCTCGCTGACTGAGTGTGCCAGAGGCTTCTCGCAGTAAACGTGCTTGCCCCGCTTAATGGCGGCCATAGCTGCCACGGCGTGGGTATGGTCGGGCGTGCCGACGATGACGGCGTCGATCTTGTCCTCCATCTCGTCGAACATCTTGCGGAAATCTCGGTATACTTTGGCCTCGGGAAACTTCTGTATTGTGGAGGCACGACGCATGTCGACGTCGCAGAGCGCTACGATATTGCCGCCCGCGCCGGCCACGGCATTGATGTCACCGCCTCCCATGCCGCCGGCGCCGATGCCTGCGATATTTAGTTTTTCACTCGGCGGGGTCATACCCTGTCCCAGCACGTGACGCGGCACAATAGTAAACGCCGTCACAGCTCCCGCCGCACCCTGCAAAAACTCACGCCTTGAAGTCTTTTTACTGCCCTTACTCATGATAAAACCTCCAAATGTATTATCTAATGCAGGCTCCCGGCCCGCGTTGCTATGAACCTGTATCAGCACGTTTTTGTATTATATTATCGAATCGATTCTTCCGGTAGCTCCAATTTAACTCCTTCGTCAAGCGGCATCTTATCCGGCAAAGTACCGGTTTGTTTGAGCAAGTGAGCCAGTTCCGCCTTTAAGGCCGCGACGATAAAGCTGTATTTCGGATTATTGATAAGATTGTTTTTTTCGTTCGGGTCTTCCTTCAGGTTATACAGCTCGGCCATATGGCGGTCCGGTTCGCCGTCACCGTGTGGGTAGTGTACATATTTCCACGTATCGGTTCGGACGCCCCGGACGTTCGGCGTGTAAGGGAATTGTTTCTCGTAGTTATATTCGTAGAGCCATGATTTACGCCAGCCTTTTTCATTTCCTTTGAGTAGTTGTTTCCATGACCGGCCGTGGATGTTTTCGAGCGGCCGGGTCCGGCAGATATCCACAATCGAAGGAGCCATGTCTATATTCAGGACCTGTTGCTTTATAACCGTGCCGGGCTTGATAAGTTTCGGATATCGAACGATCAATGGGACACGGATGCTCTCTTCGTGCATGGTTCGCTTGTCGATCATGCCGTGTTCGCCGAGCAGGAATGAGTTGTCGCTCGTAAAGATGATGAGCGTATTATCGAGCTGGCCGATCTCTTCGAGGGTTTTGTAAATCTCGCCCACACTGTCGTCGACCGAATTAATTGTGCCGGCATAGCTGCGGACGAAATCTCCGAATATATCGACGCCCTCGGGACGCTTGTCCGGGAACTCTTTGCGAAAACCATAGAGCGGCCCATAGATGCCGTGCCACGTATCCAGCCGCTCAGTCACCCATTTCGGCTTGGTTTCCAGATGAAAGCCAGTCTCGGGATAAGGGACCGGGACATCGTCGTAGGTGTGTTTGTATTTTTCCTCGGGGACAAAAGGACCGTGGGGGGCCTTGTGCCCCAGGATTAGCATGAACGGCTTGTCGGTTTTGCGCTTGTCCTTCAGCCAGTTCGCGGCCATATCAGTAACGCGTGCAGTATAGTAACCTTTGACCAGTTGTCGCGATCCGTTGATATTGAAGGTGGTGTCGTAGTATTTGCCCTGACCCTTATGTGTGATCCAGTAATCAAAGCCGGGGCGTTTTTCGTCGTCCTGCTCGCCCATGTGCCATTTGCCGATATAGGCGGTGTTGTAGCCGGCCTCCTGAAGACGACGCGGGTAGCTTGCCAGATTCGTGGGATAGTCCGTGAAGTTATTCATCACGCCGTGCGAGTGGGCATATAATCCCGAGAGAAACGACGCCCGGCTCGGCGAGCAAAGCGACGTCGTGACGAACATGTTCTCGAACAATGCTCCTTCTTTTGCCAGTCGATCCAGATGAGGAGTTTTCATGCCTAACAGAGGTTTGGGCATAATACCGACACAGTCCCAACGCTGGTCGTCGGTGAAGATAACCACGACATTGGGGCGGTCTTTGCTGCCGGTTGTCGTTTTCGGCGTCTGACAACCGCCCAGGACCAGGCCGGTCGTCGCCAGACCGGCTGTTTTTAAAAAATCCCGGCGTCCGATTTGAGTCGTATTCATAATATGTTAATAAACATGATAATGCGCCGATTGTCAAGCGCAGTAAGCGGGCCCTGTTAAGGTTACTTGGCCCCTGGAAAGCGGTACTTATCCATAAAAATCTATTCGTCGGGTGAAGGATTCGCCGCGATCCAATTTTCCGGATCGTTGCCGTAATCGGCAGGCACTATGCGCATAAGCGATTTGCCTTGCCCGTCCGGCTCGGCCGGCCATGGATCCTCGCCGACGGGATGAGAGCCGTCGCTGTAATTGACGCGGTCGACACGGATATAATAACGCGTAATATCGACCTGGTCGCCCGGTTTTGAGAGCTGGATTTTCTCGCCGGCGTTGTTCAGCCTGCCTGCTCCCCATTCGAAAATTTGCGCACTGTCGTTAACGGCGGGGTATGCCGAATTAAATGCCGCCAGGTCCTTGACCAGCAGCAGATACTCGCCGGGTGACATCGTCGTGCCAAGCGGAAAATCAAAGCTGATTCCGTTGCTGTCGTCGGCAAGCCGCCAGGGCACGTCAATGAATTGTTCATTATCGTACCCGGCCAATGTCACTGTAGAATCGCTGATGTTGAGCAATTCGATATATTCTTCGTCCTGATTGCCGGAGACGGGATTGTACATAATCTTGCTGATAACAACCGGGCCGACTTTGGGATATGCATTTGCGCTGCCCGGAGTATTCTGGCTCATTGCCACGAAGTTGAACGTGCCGGTACTTTTCTGGTAGCGGCCGAAAGCGACGCCGGTTTCCGAAGCGTTAAATTTCTCCTGGTTGCTGTATCCGGTCAATACACCGTCGGCGCCGGAATGCAGATAGAGCGTTTCGCCGTTCTCGCTTAGGGCGAAAGGCACGTGACAGCCCGGATCGCCCGGATTGCCGAAATTCAGGTCTTCATATAACACGAAGTAGCCGAACGGTTCGATAGTTGTTCCGGCGGCAATCTCGTATTCCATAAGGTCTATTGAACTGTCGCTAAGGAACCAGCCGCCGATATTTATGGTAGTATTAGTAGTATTGTGCAGTTCGATCCAGTCCGGATCGCCGGCGTGTGAATGAGCTAAGAGTTCATTGATTACGACCTCGCCAAGTGCGGGAATCTGGTCCGTATCGTCCAAGCCGGGCGAACCGCCGGGATTGGCGCTGGGGCGCCAGTTGTTTTTACTGTCCCACTGATTGATTTCTGTGCTTGTTGGATCCTTTACGTTTAGAGAGAAATCCATCCCGTCGGTAATATCGTACCAGCCGTCTTTATAACCGAATTCCAGAATCGTGCTGTTGGTCGAGTCATCCAGTTTTAGGTTTTCTCCGCTGTTGGATAACTGCCCGTCGTATGGACCTAAAACCTGAACGCCGCCGGGCACGGTGTATCGCGAAGCAAAAGCTGCTTGATTTTTCACGACCACGACATAATCGCCGGCGGGTAAAGTTATGCCGGACAGGTCGAAAGAAATACCATCTGTAAATTTAACGCCGGTTAAGTCAAGCGGGGCGGTTCCTATGTTCTTAAGTTCGATGTACTCATACTCCTGGCTATCAAAAACGCCTCCTTCTACCGGATTGTACATCACTTCCGTAATCCGCAAATATCTCTGCTGGTCGCTCGGGTCGCCGGGATAAGTAAGGGCGTTGACATGATTCCCGTTGCTGTCGAGAAGGTTTATAGTTTCTCCCCAGCTTGAGAGATGGCCTTTGTAGTTGCCCTGTACGAGTAATTGCATACCGCCCCTCGGATTTATCGTGCGGTTGCGGAAGGCCATGGCATTTGGCGTGACGTAGAGTTTGCCGTATCTTGGTATGACGGTGCCGGGCGGGAATAGATGTTCTACGCCGCCTTGCAGAGACCAACCGGAAATATCAACCTCAAAAGCGTTCGAATTTGACAGCTCAATGTATTCTTCGTCCTGGTTGCCGGATACGGGATTGAAATCGATCGAATCGAAATTAATAGTAACGCTTTCCGGCTGGGCGTCGGGAATACCGGCATTCTGGTCGTAACCAGGATTGTGGATGCTGTGATTTTCGAACAGGTGCTGTCGCCGGACCGTCAGATATTGGGTCTTTATTCTATCGAGGTCACTGTACCATCCGCTGGAGCCCAGTTCTATGTCGAGCTGAGCTCTCAGTTCGTCAATTCTCTTTTCGAACTTGCGTTGTGCTAAAGGCGTATTCGGTGGCTGGAGCAGCTCGTCCATCAGCGTTCGCAGCCGGCGGAGATACATCCGGCGGATTACTTCGTTGTCGTGAAGGGCGTCGATCAGGCAGTTCCACTGGCGGTCGTTCTTCTGGTGCTCGGAACAACCGTAAAAGGGATGGCTTGGCGAGCGTATATCCCCCGGCCAGTCCTGATCGGCGATGACACCGCCTATACCGTTGTTAATGCCGAAAGTCAGGTCCTTGTCCCACGGCAGGAACATCCACTCGTTCGTGCCGCCCGGATTATTTACGGGGTCCCATGTGTCGCGATATGCGTAGTAGTTCTTGTGGGTATGGTCGTTTTCGTGCATGATTACCGAAGAGGCCCAGTAGTTTATCGCCGCGGGGATATTGACGTTGTCGAACACGAATTGATCCCGGTTGGCATTGCGGGTATCAATGCCGCCGGCAAGTGCAAGAAGGTCGCTGGAATCCTCGTCCAGGCGGGTCTTTTTCCTGTGGACGCCTTCCCCGTCGATTCGCCCGTTTTGCAGATCGTCGTACATTTTGTACAGCGAGCCATCCGGGTCAAGGTTGTTTCTTCGCAGCAGGTCCCGGTCCGGCTGTTCGATGAAAATTCGGACAGCATGATACCGGCCGTTACGCCTGACGTGCATCGGAAACGAAAGGCTGCCGGGCTGGCCGGCGTTAACGTATGTCTCCCAGCCCAGGACCTGGCGTATGTAGGTTGACTCGGCTCCCCGCTCGTTCAGATTGATTTCGTCGACGCGCGGCAGGGCGGGATCGAAGCGAAAATGATGGCCGTCATTGAATTCGAACTTTCGCCCGTGAGTAGTGTAGCCGCCGCGAAGGCGTACGAAAACATTGTCGTAGAATTCGCCGTCATAGAACACGGATGCCCGGGTGCCTGAGCGGCTGCCTGCTGCGCCGGTATTCTCGACGAAGTACTGAAAGACCGGCAGTTTTGTGTTGATGGATGGGTCGGACACAACCGTACCATAGTATTCAGGCGATTGTATTCTGCCTTCTTTTATGAGAAAAAGAGGGCTCTCGGAGACATTAATCTGAGTGTCGTAGGACAAAATCTTCCACCGGACCATGTCACCGGGGCCGTATTCGTCGGCGTCAATTGTAGCGGCGTATATGTTGTCGTTGGCCGCTCCGTCATTATGAAGCCCGTCATCGAACATTTCAATACTTTTGCTGCCGCCGAAATTGATACAATAGCCCAGCAATATTCCTGTAACAGGCTCGAACGTTTGTGTCACCTCGGCCCTTATAGTCAGGTCCTCGTTGTCGGCGGGCTGCGGCGGATTCTCCGTGACGTTGCGTATAGCCGGGCCGAGATTTGGTACGACGCCGCTGTTTTTTCCGCCGGGAGTGGGCTTTTCGAAATAGCCTACTGCGGTTGAAGAAAGATCGAGCGATTGAATTTCCGTGGCAATCAGCTCGGGCAGAATAAGCAGGTCCGAGCTGCTCAGACCGTAGTTCAGGCCGTGAATAGCCAGCACATTTAAGCCTACAACGAGTACATCCGTGTAAGCGCTTATGTCAAGGTCCTGAAAATTGACGGCAATGCTGTCACTCCGGTTAGCATTGGCACCGGAATTCCAGGTCAGCTCATTACTGAGGGGGGCATTATCGCCGCCCAGCTCACGGCCGTTCAGATAAGCGACAAAACCGTCTTCGTATTTCAAACGCAACGTCAGTTCGTCGATGACCGAGACATCCGGGACGATAAACGCAATGCGCACGTATACCGATTGATTGACGTTTCTCATCGCGCGAACGTCAAGGCCGATCAGGTTTCCGTAGTCATATCCGATGCCGGTGTTGCCCCTGAGCCATTGCGAGTCGTCGAATGCTGGTTCGGTCCATGCCAGGCCAAGCGAGTCATCTGTTGGAATCAGTGCCGATGCAGGTGCGGACTCTGCTATGAGCGTCGTTTCAATAGCAAGACTGGCCCCACTACTGCTCGGTCCATAAGAAAAGTCGCCAAATTGCTGTGGATACTCGTAAGCATTCTCTATCGTTTCACCGTCAGGTTTGACAAGGGCCAGGAAGCCGGCGCTTCCGGTGAGCATGAAGTTGGTATGCAGCTCATCATCCGGATCATCCCGGTTCTTTCCTGAAGCGAAGATAATCATGAACTTCTCTGGTTGGATATTAATGGATGGGAATTTCCATTGTCTTAGATTAACGGTGCTGTCGGTCAGATACCAGCCATCCAGGTTGACTGTTGTGTCAGTAGGATTGTATATCTCGATCCAGTCGGACGAATCGCCGTCTTCGTCCAGAAGCTCCCCGGCGTCCAGCGGCGGCTTACTACCGTTAATCGTCATAAACTCACTGATAATGAGCGAAGGGGCCTGCTCCTGCGATTCCTGTGCCATGAATGCATAATCAGATAGGTGTAGTGCCGGGCGATTTTCATCCACCCATTGTTTGGGCACAAATCCCGGATTGCTGAAATCGGCCCGGCTCCCGGAGTTCGAATCTGCCTGAAGATATGGCATCTGAGCGATCACGAGCAGCCCGGCAGACATTAATACCAGCGACAAAAGCGCTTTTGGTATCCATCCGTGGCCGTTCGACTTTATGCCATACTCGTTCTGTAGGTTGCCGATTGTCATATGATGATTTGCCTGCATTTCAGAACTCCTCAAAAGGCGGAACTGCCGCCGAAAGTTTCTTTCCATTGCTTTGTACGTAAATCCGCCACCGGGGTTCGGATAAGCGAGACCTCGAACAGCGACTTGAGCGGGCCCTGTTTCCAAAGCGACGGCCTGAATAATTAACTTCGTACGTTTTACACATTTTATTATTAAACCAAGCAAACGGAGCCTATACCGAGCCAATCAGTATAGGCCCTGAACTGTTTAAACTTTTTTCATAGCCACCGAGCGTGAATTCATGAACGCCCATTACCACGCAGGCCGGATGAGCTGATCACAAAAACGAAAGAAGCTATATAAACGATTTTCTGAACACAATAATTCTCCTTGAAAATAATGAAATTGAGCAATACCTGAACTTTCTCTTACATTTTAAGGCAAGACGAATAGGAAAATGCCCAACTTCACCAAATTCTATCTATGTCTAACCAGGACAATTGTTTATGGTTTGGCACTACCTCCTTCCAAAAGTCTCATATCAGGCTTTAGATAGAAATATGAAAATTCAGCCATAAAGAACATATTTTATCATTTTATAGCAGATTTGACGCTTCTCTTCAAGGAAAATCTTATTCGGACCTACGGTTTTTTCATTCTTACAGTAAATCGCAGTAGCTTAGAGTTGCGAGAGCATCCTTTATAAAATACTTTTTTTAGGCGTTATGACGATGTTATTTAGCCTCACTTGTTGGCTGGTCTTGTTATGCAGCATCTTATTATCGTTTTGAGCTATTTTGCTGTTGCCATAAAATAGATTTGGATGTATAATACGACTATGGATAGAGTAAGGTTTGGATAGCTCAGGAAAGTACGAAATTTAGCAGAACAGAATATAGGCTTTGCGCATCCCATAGAGTAATGGCAGAATACTGAGGAGTTTGATTATGTACAAGCGAAAAACAGGTGGTTTTACGTTAATTGAACTTTTGGTTGTTATAGCGATCATCGCTATCTTAATGGCGATTCTGATGCCGGCCCTACAACGGGTAAAGCAACAAGCCAGGACAATTAGTTGTCGGGCCAACCTCAAACAATGGAACCTTTTCTTTTCGATGTATACCGAAGATAACGACAGCAGGTTCCAGCCGGGCATTGAGACCCCTGGCCACCCCGGGCATTCGAACCATTGGATGAATGCTCTGAGACCGTATTATAAACACGATCACCTCATACGCTGCTGTCCAACCGCCATGAAGCCTATTATCGATGAGAGTGGTCAACAGGCACCCGTATTTAATGTATTTTCAGCATGGGGCAGATACTGGGGCGAGGGCTATTCTGAGGAAGGCGACTGGGGCAGTTATGGGGTAAATGGCTGGGTGGAAGATCCGCCGCCATCAAAAACAACGGTTTATGAAGATTTTGAAACCGTAAATAACTGGAGAACTCCCAACGTAAAAGGTTCCGGTTATGTGCCTCTGTTTATGGATGCACTACGATTCAATGTCTTCCCGAGACATACTGATACCCCGCCGGGTACCCAGGATGAGGCATGGGCGAGCCAGGAGCATATGAAACGTATCTGTATCGATCGGCACGATGCGTTTATAAATATGGCATTTCTGGATTGGTCTGTAAGGAAAGTCGGTCTTAAGGAGCTGTGGACTTTGAAATGGCATCGAGCATATCCCACAGCCGGAGCCTGGACTTTGGGCGGCGGTGTCCAGTCGACCGATTGGCCCGAATGGATGAAAAGGTTCAAGGATTACTGAGAAGGACCGCTTCATAAACCGCCGGCATTGGATCATTTTATGAGAATCTCTTTTCTGCCAAGTGCCTGTTAGAACCTGCATATACCGGAAATGCGTATTTTTCAACAAATCCAACCGCTTTTTTCTATTTCTATGCAGTTTTCTTTGACAGAAATGTGGGTAATGAGGTATATGCCCCGTTTGTTTTAAGGTATATTGCAGAACGCCTTAGTCGGCGCGCGGAGTGGTTTCTAATCGACTCGAATACCCTGCTGCTCCAGCCATGTTTTTAAGTCACCCATCTCGTTATTGAAAATCTCGTTGTCGTAATCTTCTTCGAGCTTGTGGATGTTGCTTTCCAATTCCGGCTGCTCCTGAACAACATCATCCAGTTTCTTCTCGAACTCATCGCTCATAGTCATGAGGTCGTCGAAATCCATTTCCAGTTCCAGCATGCCCGCTATCCTTCTTGTTACCGCCTCTATGCACTTGGGATTACTGCCCTGCACGTAAGCGGGAATCGCAGCTACGAGGCTTACCATTTTAATATCTCGTTTGCTGCAGTTGGCGGTCAGGTAAGTGACGATACTGGCGGGGCCCTTATAGTTGGTGAATTTAACGCCGAAGTGCTGGAACGTTTCCTTGAGTCCGGATTCGGAGACGGAGCAGAAAAGTCTCGGCTCACGTGTGTGGGGCACGAGGCCGGCTACGCTGCCGATGAAATATATCATCTCAACGCCAAATTCCATACACATCGAGAAGATACATTCTGAAAAATCTTCCCAGTTCAGATTGGGCTCCTTGCCTAAAAAGATTATGAGATTGTCTTTTTCGCTACAGAAAAATGTGTTCTCAGGGATCTCGTAAGACTCGATGATGCCATCCTTTATCTGCGTATGAGGGCGAAACAACGCTGTTATTTCCATTGAGCCGGGGAAGCTGTATATATAAAATCCCTTTGGATCGATCTCGGCAAATTTTTGGGTGTCCAGCTTGTCGATAAGACACTTAACCGTACCTGTCGAGACTTCTCCGCCATCCATCCAGCCCGAGAAACCCAGCAACAGCCGGGGATTACGCAATTTTGGCTTCTTATAAATATTCAGCTTGTCAGATGCCATGTTTACTCCATAATCGCTACGTTAAAACCCTTTTACTATTTATCGGCATGTTAATCCAGATAAATTCGGCGTTTTAAAATTAGCTGGAAAAGTTTTGTGATGATCTCCGGAAAAAGGTAGAATGAATTTGGATATTCAGGCAGCTTATGACTTTAACCTGGTTTGATATGTAAAAAGGAGAATATTGATGTCTCAAAACATAGACCGTCGAGATTTTATCAAAAAGTCGCTGCTAACTCCTGCCACTGGAGCCTTAGCAATGCACGCTACACAGAATCAGGTTCTGGCTCAAGACGCAGCGAAACAATCCGGAGCGGCACAGAACGTGCCGTCATCGGAAGCCGGCTTGCCAATGGGCATGATCAAAGATCTTAAAATCAGCCGGATTTTGCTGGGCGGCAACCTGCTGACGCATTTCACGCACAGCCGGGATTTGAAGTATGTTTATAATCTGACGGCGCACTATAACACTGAAGAAAAAATCTTCGAGACGATGGCGCTGGCCGAAGCTCACGGCGTCAACACGCTTGTCATCCACACCGCTCCCGGCGTTGTGAGCATGCTCAAAAGATACCGCAACAAGCAAGGCGGCAAGATTCAGTGGATAATATGCCCGACCGCCCAGGTCGATACGCAGCCGGAAGATTATCGCAAACAGGTCAAGCAGCTTGTCGACGAGGGAGTCGATGCGATTTATTTGTGGGGAGTTGCTGCCGATCGCCTTGTTTCCGAAGGTAAGGTCGATATGATTGCCAGGGCTGTGGAAATTGCCAAGGAGTACGATGTGCCCTGCGGGGTCGGAGCGCACGATATGAGAGTTATCAAAGAATGTGAGCGAAATAAAATCGACACCGATTTCTACATCAAGACGTTCCACCACCACAACTATCCAAGCGCGCCGAGGCCTGATGAACTCACGAGCATTTATGCCGAGGTTCCGGGCTACTGGTGCAACAACCCGCAGGAAGTGATCGATTTTATGAAAGGCGTTGAAAAGCCCTGGTTTGCGTTCAAGGTCATGGCCGCCGGCGCCATACCGCCCAATGACGCCTTCCGCTACGCGTTTGAAAATGGCGCCGATTTCGTGCTGGCCGGGATGTTTGATTTCGAGATTGCCGAAGATGTGCTAATTGCGAGCCGGATACTCAAGGACATCAAGAGGACTCGCCCGTGGAGGGCATAGTCCGGGCAGACTCTTAGCTATTCCGGTTTGCTCCGGCGATAAAAGTAGAAGCAAAAGGCGAAAGAAATTGCAGTTTTTACAAAAAACATTATAATTCATCAATAAGCGAAGCAAGCGGGACGAGCAGCAGTATCAGGCGTTTTTATAGATGTTTGATTATCAATGAAACACTGATTTTGAGGACAGAGAAGGCGATGAGCAAAGTTGATTCAGATCAGGAGATTCTGGAATACGCAATTTCCAGAGAAGTTGAGGCGTATTATTTTTACCTGGCATTAGCCGGCCGTGTGGATGATCCGAGAATGCGGCAGGTGTTTGAAGATTTGGCCGCTGAAGAGCTGGAGCACAAAGCGAAGCTTGAGCTGGAGATGATCAAAACAGGTAAAACCATGCCCGCCCAGCAGATGCCCTCGGGTCGTCCTGAGAGTGATTATATATTATCAGATAGCGATTCGCCGCTGGATATGGATTACACGGATATGCTTTTGCTGGGAATAGAGAAGGAAGAAGCGGCCTTCAGGATATACGTGAATCTTATACCGAACGTACACGACGAGGAATTGCGGGAAGTCCTTCTGGCACTGGCCCAGGAAGAGGTCCGGCATAAGCTTCGCTTCGAGACCGAATACGATATGCTGCACAGGAAGACCTGAAAGTCGCTGCAGAATATGTGCGTAAGAGCACAATAATGTGCGGGTGTGATAAACAGGTGTGTATTTTATTCTCGAGGTGCGGTCATGCTGGGCAATGAAAGTCAGAATTCGCCGGCTCCGAACGCCAACAAACGGGAGCAAGTGTCACGTAAGATAACTCAGCTCGTCGATAATCTGCCGCTGTTTCCAACCGATATCAATAAGCTTCTTAGCACTGCGGTAAAACCGGCCGAGGGCGGAACGGAAATACTCCGGCTGATAGAAAGTGACCCGAAACTACGCAGTCAGCTTTTGGCTTTGGCACGCTCGTATTTTGGCCGGGCGGAGGATTTCGAGAGCATCGAAGATGCCGTGCAGCACGTGGGGATTCGGCCTTTGGTGCAGTTGATTGGAATTTCTTACGCCAGAGAAGCGATTCAACAGGAATTTGCCGCATTGAAATATCTGAACGACTACGTTGACCATAGCGAGGACATTTACATCGCAACCGATATTCTGGGCGGGATTTGCTCACTGCCGAGAGAGCAGCGGCAGATGCACGCCCTGGCCGGGCTCGTCCACGACGTGGGCCGGTTGGCACTAATAGTGGCCGACAACAAAACCAGCTCACGAGTCCTGGGAACTTTGTGGGAGAGGATGGTTTCGGTCATTCATGAGGAGAAAGCGGAATTGGGGATGGACCACTGCGACGTCGGAGCGAGGATCTGCCGGAGGTGGAATTTCTCGCCGATCATTCAGGAAGCGGTCCTCAGACACCACTCGCCGATAATGAACGGCGACTTCAGTTTCGCCGGCGCCCTCATCTTTCTTTCTCATTTCGTCTCGGCCAGCGACCCGAGCGGCGAAATCATCGCGTCACTGCTCTCCTCCAATGTCCTGAGCAAGCTGGACTTGAATCCCGTGGATTTCGAAAAAGCCAGAGAGCAATACGAATCCCGAACGCAGAGCGGCAAGTGATAAGCCCGAAACGGATCGAGCCACGAGCTGCGGATCACGTCCGAAGCCTTCAATTGCTCTCGCCAACTCTATTTCTCACTTGAATTATAGTCGTCGGTCAGAGTCTGCATGAACACAACAATATCGTCGACTTCCTGTTCGGTAAGACCAAGGTCACCCAGCTCCTCGTTATTTACATTTGTGCGAACTTCCGGAGGCGCCCACGGCCCGACGTCCCTGGTATTGTAAAAAACGACGACCTGGCGAAGATTCTTGAAAAAGCCGTTATGAAAACAAGGTGCCGTCTTTGCTATATTTCGCAGTGATGGGACCTTGAACTTGTCGTTCTCAGAAGACTTGTTGAGTTCGCCGCCAAGCCCCAGATCGACAAAATTTACTCCATCCGGATTAAACTCTTTGGGCAGGTAGTAGAAAGGATTCTCAGGGTTCTTCGGCACGCCGAGGTTGTCGTATGTGAAATCCGTGAAAAGCGGCGGAGTCCCGTCGTCTCCCGGCTCGCTCGGGTGGCACTCGGCGCATTTACCTTTATCCTCGTCATCGAACAATTCAAGCCCCCGCAGTTCCTGTTCCGTCAGGGCAACTTTCCCCGCGAGGTACAGATCGTATTTCGAACTGAACTGATTCAACTCACTGGATTTCTCATAGTCAGCGATGGCATCGGCTATCATATCGTATGCTTTATTGGGATCATCGAACGCGGCGGCTCCGTAAACCTCCCTGAAAAGGCCGGCGTATTCTGAATTGCGTACCTTATTGACCACGGTTTTTTCGTCCGGATTTGCCATTTCCAGGGGATTAAGGAAAGGGACTTTCGCCTGCTCTGCGAGGTCCGCCGCCTGGCCGTCCCAGAACTGGCCCCCAACGTAAAGCTCTTCCTCGGCGTCGTAGTGGAATGGCGGACTAAAAGCGGCATAGGCTGCGGGCAGATCGTTGCGATTTCCAAAACGGTCTTTATGGACGCCCTGAGATACGGGATAGTCCACGTTCGGATTGCCAAAACCCGCTTCGGGGGCATGGCAACTGGCACAAGACTGCCCGACAGGCGTCGAAAGATTCTCATCGAAGAAAAGTTTCTTGCCGAGCGATTGTTTCTGTGTTAGAGCCGGTTCTGCCATAGATTTTTGGGAGGGCCCGCTCTCAGATAATCTTTGCTGTTCCTGAGGAGCAGAACTTGCTATCACGACAGATACCCAGACAAAAACAACGCAGTGAATTAAATGTCGCATACCATATCTTTCGGTCATATATTTGTTCATTACCCGTCTCTTTTTATGGCTGAGCCTTAATCATAATAATAGCAGATTCAATCGGAAAGTACAGGATTGGCTCAAACGCCTATCTGGGTCGAACGGCTGACTTCGATATGGATCAGGGAGTAGTGGTTTAGCGGCATTTCTTTTATAAAAAACTCCCTTTTCGGATTTGTATTGTTAATATATGGGCGTGTATGCGCTTATATACATAATGATAGCGTTGGCCGCTCTGGTGACACTGCTGCGGCTTAAGGTTAAGATCGGCATTGCGATGCTGGTTTCGGCTTACCTGGTGGGGGTGCTGCTTCGGGTCTGGCCGGCGGACGTCGGCAGGGTGTTGGCCGAAGAGTGGCACAGCCAGCCTTTGACGCGAACGACCGGCTACCTTTTCGTTTCGCTGGCCGCTTTGTTGCTGCTGGTGAACGTCATCGGTTCGGCGATGGAAGAGATAGGCCTGTCACGAAGACTGGCCCCGGCTATGCAGGGATTGTTCAAAAGCCGTCGGCTTGCTTTGGCGCTGATTCCGCTGATGATGGGAATGCTGCCGACGCCGGGGGGGATTATGCTCTCTGCGCCGATGGTGCGGGAAGCGGGCGATAAGATCGGCGTCGAGCGCAGCCGGCTGGCCGCCATAAACTTTCTGTTCCGGCATCAATGGGAACCGGTCTGGCCGCTCTTTCCCGCGGTGCCGCTCATTCAAAGCCTGCTCGGCATCTCCGCTCTGACGCTCTTCTGCTATCATATCATGCTGACCGGCGCGGGTATTCTGGTCAGTGTTATCGTGCTGCTGATGTTCGGCATCCCGCCGAAACGCCCCGAGCACGAGCCGGCCAAGCGTCACGTGGGTTATCACCTGAAAGATTTCTTTCACGCTTTCTGGCCCATTGTTTTTACCGCCGGTTTGTATATTGCTTTTGATGTGCCGCCGGCTATCGGCATCTTTTTAGCCATCATCGGATTGCTGGTGATGCACCGAGTTCCCTTCGGGCGATGGTCTGACGTTTTCAAGGCCGCCCGCGAGCCGGACATGGTCCTGCTGATTTTCGGCGCGCTTTTTTTCAAACTCAATCTCGAAGCCAGCGGAGCAATCGGCAGCGTCGTGGATTTTCTTATAAGCTCCCATGTACCGCCGCACGTGCTGCTGTTTTTGCTGCCTATGCTGGTCGGCTTCACGACGGGAGTCACCATGCCCACCGTGGCGATTACGTACCCGTTCCTGATCGCCTTTATCGGCACGGGCACTGAGGTTAAAATGGGTCTCGAAACACTGGCCTTTTCCGGGCTGCTTTTCGGCCTTTGGGTGACACCTGTCCACCTGTGCCTGCCGTTGTCGGCGAGTTATTTTCAGACTTCCCTGCTGAAAATTATTATCAAGACGGCATTGCCGGCGGTCGGTGTCGCTCTGGCCGGTGCTTTGTCGGCTTTCTTTTTCGGCTAAGTGCCATTCGTTCGACAAAGAATGCTAACATGCTTAAAGGTCATAATACATTTGAAGTTATATTTCTTGCCGGTTTTGTTGTCGGCTCTGTGGTGCGCAAGATCTTCACGGCCGGACGCAGAGGCGTCAAGGCCGAAAAGAAGTACGGCAGCGTGCTGGATATTATATTGGTCGGCACTGCCGGAGTGGGAATGGCCGTACCGCTTTTGTATCTGTTTACGCCGTGGCTTGACTTTGCGAATTATGCCCTGCCGGGATGGTGCGGCTGGGTTGGGACGGCAGCTTTTGCCGGGGCGATTTTCATGCTCTGGAGATCGCATGCAGACCTCGGCCGCAATTGGTCGGCGACACTGCGGATTACGGGACAGCACTCGCTCGTAACGAGCGGTGTATATCGCTATGTAAGACATCCGATGTACACGGCCCACCTGCTTTGGGCCATCGCGCAGGGACTATTGCTTGCGAACTGGATAGCGGGCTGGGCGTTTCTGGTGCTTTCCATTCCTTTGTACTTAGCTCGGATTCCGAAAGAAGAACAAATGATGCTCGAACACTTCGGCGAAGAATATCGCTCATACATGAGACGGACAGGCAGGTTGATTCCACGCATTTGGAAATAAGAACAAGGCCCGGCATAAGCAAATAGAGTAGTAAATCAAAAATCTCTTGTCGGATGTCTTTATCGATATACAATGATTGTAGAGAGCATATTTATTTTCGATCCAAATAAAAGTAAGGACAATTAAATGGATCGCAGAACATTTTTGAAAGCCGTGCCGGCTGTCACGTTACTGGCCGGGACAACAACCAGCTTCGGGCAGGAGTTGAAGACGATAACGCTCTTGGAACCGCAGAGGGACGGCGGCAAATCCGTGCTGGCGGCGCTGTGGGAAAGACAGACTATCCGCGACATAGGAACCGAGAAACTACCGGCACAAATGCTGTCCAATCTTCTCTGGGCAGCGTTCGGGATTAACCGCCCGAAGGGACCATCTGCCGGCGGGACGGGAAGAACCGCCGCGTCGGCCAGCAATTCGCAGGAAATCGACCTTTACGTAGCGCTGCCCGAAGGAGTCTATCTCTATGAGGCGAAAGGCCACCGCCTGACGCTCGTTGCCGCGGGTGACTTTCGCCGAAGGTCCGGCAGGCGCGCCGCCGCCAACGCCCCGGTCAATATCTTCTACGTCGTGGATATCGCCAGGTACGCCAGGGCGCCGTTTCAGGAGCCGGGCTTGAAGAATACCGATGTGCAGAAGTCATATTATTACGTCGCCACGGGCTTAATCGCCTCGAACGTGTATCTGTTCGCCGCCTCGCAGGGCCTTGCCGCTCATTTCCACAATTGCGACAGGAGGAACACGCCCAAAGAGTTCAAGCTCCGGCCCGACCAGCACGTGCTCTTCGCCCAGACAGTAGGTTACCCGGCGAGTTGAGTGACTCGGATGCTTTGTACTGCAAAGCATATTTGCAAGGAAAACGAGAATGTCAAACAAACTGACTCGGCGACGGTTCTTAAACAAATCCCTGGTTACATCAGTAGTTGCGGCAGCGACCAAAGCTCTCTGGGCGGCGGGAAATTCGTGGGCCGGTAATCTGCCGCTGCGCAAAATCGGTAACGTTTCTATCAGCAGACTGATAATCGGCGGCAATCCTATCAGCGGCAATGCTCACAGCAGGGATTTGCCGTACGTGTCGTCTTTGATGAAGCGTTATTTCACCGATGAAAAGTGCGTTGAGACTTTACACTTGTGTGAAGAGTGCGGCATAAATACAGCTCAGTTTCGAACCGACAGTCACATCGTCAGAATTATGGACAAATATTGGAAGCAGGGCGGCAAAATGAAATGGATTGCCCAAATCAAGCCGCGAAAGCCCGATATAAGCGATATAATGAATGACATAAAAATGGCCTTCGATAACGGGGCTATTGGAGGTTATTTGCAGGGCCAGGTTGCCGATACACTTGTGCAAAGAGGTCGTATCGACCTTGTGCAAAAAGCATTTGAAGATATTAAAGCAAATGGAACCATCGCCGGCGTAGGTGGCCACTCGCTCGATGTTATTATTGCATGTGAAAAAGCGGGAATGAAACCTGATTTTTATATGAAGACGTTGCATCGCGGCGATTATTGGTCTGCCAGCAGACAACCTCAAAACGACAATATCTGGTCTGTTACCCCGGAAAAGACAATCGAGTTCTTCAAGCAGGTAAAAAGGCCCTGGATTGCTTTCAAAGTCCTGGCTGCTGGAGCAATTCATCCGAGGGAAGGATTCAAATACGCATTCGAAAACGGCGCGGATTTCATCTGCGTAGGAATGTTCGACTTCCAAATCAGGGAGAATGTCATCATAGCAAAAGATGTATTAAACATAATAGGTCAATAAAAGGATGGGTAGTTCGATTGCCCAGGCTGAATTAACAGCATTTGTATGATCCCTTCTGTTCGAAGCCGGATTCCTCCACTGCGCGATGCTGCGTATCGCTCCGGTCGGAATGACAATGAGGACTTTTGTCACTTCGTGTGATGGGTATCTCACCATGTCACTTCAAACGCAGGGCAACGCCGCACATGCCATTACGATCGATGGTCAACCTCCCATCGAGCGAAAGGCAAATTCCCATTTCGTTTCGACTGAAGGGTAGCCTCTCCAACGTCATTTCGAGCGAATGGTATCCTTCACTATGTCACTTAGGGCGAATGATATCCTTCACTATGTCATTTCGAGCGAAGCGCAGCGCAGTCGAGAAATCTGGCTGCCGTACGATATCATTCGTACCAGCCGTCACTGAGGTCACGCCAGTCAGAATTCTCCTGCGCAATCAGCCGGAGTTTTTTTCACGGCGCCATCGCTTGAGCTGCTTTTCTCTTGCGATGCCGGAAGATGCATCACTAAAGGACTCGACATAGACGAGCGAATCGATGTTGTAGCGGCTTGTGAAGCCTTCTACGAGCCCTGATTTGTGTTGCCAGACTCTTTCGCGAATATTGTTGGTGAATCCAACGTACAAAGTGCGTGATTGGTTGGTCATCATGTAAACGTAGTAGGTCTTATCCGCGGACATATGGATATTATAGGGGGGATCACTTCTCGAATCCAGAGGTCTTCGACGGGCGTAATCCAGATTCCTCCACTGCGCGATGCTGCGCATCACTCCGGTCGGAATGACAATGAGGCCTTTTGTCACTACGTGCGAAGGGCATGGCGCCATGTCACTTATAATGCAGGGCAATGCCGCACATGCCATTATGATTGATGGTCAGCCTCCCATCGAGCGAAAGGCAGATTCCCATTTCGTTTCGACTGAAGGGTAGCTTCTCCAACGTCATTTCGAGCGAATGGTATCCTTCACTATGTCATTTCGAGCGAAGTGCAGCGCAGTCGAGAAATCTGGCTGCCGTGCGATATCAATCGTATCAGTTACCGGCATTTAGCTTAGAGAATCGGATATCGAGTGCCGTCTCACGGAGATTTTTCCGGAATATGCCCGCCGTTTAATCCCAGCTTTCGTATAATACTTAAAAAAGTCAAAAGGCTTTGTCATTGATTATTGACTATTGACGATTGACTATTTTTTCCGCGTTCACCCCATGAGATAGACAAAGCCGTTATCTAACCGAGTAAATCCGCGGTTAATTCGTATATAGTGTGCTTGCCCTGAGTGGAATCGAAGGGGTAGAAGCCAGAATAATAAAAAAAACAGGTGAAAAAGAGTAGAAAACGACAAAAATTTGAGCCTAATTTGAAAAAACAAAGCGTGCGCCAAGTTAAGCTGGTGCAATTCAGCAGGTTTGAATCCTGCCCGGCCAAAGTTAGCCGACCGGCCGGAATGTAAACGTGCGTATCAGGAGGTAA
>Ga0307433_1000504_pt1 | contig 29812 bp, 27 predicted proteins | sample SalMarWE160210MG_FD_202166 | JGI IMG/M metagenome (GOLD analysis project Ga0307433, IMG submission 202166) | Salt marsh sediment microbial communities from the Plum Island Ecosystem LTER, Massachusetts, United States - WE1603-210 | ecosystem: Environmental > Aquatic > Marine > Intertidal zone >... | reverse complement strand
CGAGCCGTCAATTCCAAATTCGCCAGGCCCACAAAAGCTTTCACCGGAAAGCTTCAATAACACACGATTATATTTGCACTTCGCCATTTTCCGTATATGGTATTTCGTATGTTGTATATCGTATTTTATCCGACCTCGAATCGGGCGAATCCTTTTATTTTTGCCTTGCCGCCGGCTTGCTTAGCGGCTTCATCGAGAACCTGAGTAACAGATTTACTATCGTCCTTGACGAACTTTTGGTCTAAAAGGCAATTCTCCTCGAAAAATTTCTTCATCTTGCCCTGGATGATTTTATCTACGATGTTGGGGGGCTTGTTCTTTACCTGGTCGGCGTAAACAGCTTTTTCCTGCTCAATTATTTCAGGTGCGATTGCCTCTTTATCCAGCGCTAACGGCTTGGTTGCAGTGGTGTGCATGGCAATATCGGATGCAGTTTGTTTTAGCACATCTGCAGCGGCTGTCGTTTCGTCACTGGTTTCAATCTGAACCATTGTGCCGACTTTTTGATTGAAGTGAACGTAAGTGCTTATAAGACCGGGGCCGTCGAGCTTGTATTTTGCGTAATCACCGACCTGTATTTTCTCGCCGGTCTTGCTGACTATTTCTGTCAGGATATCGCTGAATTTTTTCCCATCAATGGTGGTCTCGGGAATATTCTTCGCCCCCTCATCGGCTGGGCAGGCGAGGGCATAATTGGCCAAGGTTTCTGCTGCAGCTACAAAATCTTCACTTTTGGCCACAAAATCGGTCTCACAGCAAAGAGTTGCCAAGATAGCTGTCTTTCCATCGTCGCCGGTTTTGCATACAACCAGACCCTCTGCGGTCTCCCGCTCTGCGCGCTTGGCTAATGTTGTCAGACCTTTCTTCCTGAGGATGGTCATAGCCTGGTCGATATCACCGCCTGCCTCCTGAAGCGCCATTTTGCAGTCCATAATTCCCTGTCCGCTCATTTTCCGCAACTTGACCACCATCGAGGCTGAAATTTCCATCATCTTAAAAACCCCTAATTATGTGACTCGGCATTCGTGACCTGTATTTGTTATTACGGCAACCGGCGGTTTCACCGCGGGTAAATACCAACCTTTTTTTGCTTTTTATTATGCTTGTTGTTCAGTTTCCTGCGAGGCCGACTCTTCACCTTCTGTAGGTGTTTCCTCTGTGGTGCTGGCGGCCACAGTTTCTCCCTCAGGCTCCTTGGCGCGGGCAAGGGCCGGCCTTTTCGAGCGAACCCGCTTCGGCGGGCGTGGCGCCTGCTCCTGACGGGCTGAGACCATCGTTTTACCTGTCGCCACCGCATCCGCCAACTCGTTAAGGAGCAGCTCAATCGCCCTGATGGAATCATCATTGGCAGCAATGGCCACATCAACAGCGTCAGGGTCCGAATCCGTATCAAGGATTCCAACCGTTGCTATCCCCAGCTTCCTGGCCTCACGCAAGGCAATACATTCTTTCCTTGCATCAACCACAACAACAGCTCCCGGCAAACGAGACAGATTCCGAATGCCCTCAAGATTGCTTTTTATCTTTCGCATCTCTCGCTTTAGTCTCGATGCCTGCTTCTTACTCTCACTCTCAAGCTCCCCATTTTCCTGCATAGCTTCCAATTCTTCCAGCCGTTGCAGCCGGGAACGTATAGTTCTAAAATTAGTGAGCGTACCGCCGAGCCATCGCTGCGAGACATAGTGCATTCCACATTTTTCTGCAACGACCTGGACCGCTTTCTGGGCCTGGCGCTTTGTGCCTACAAAAAGGACATCTTTACCGGAAGAGACAACCTCAGTAAGAAGCTTTCGAGCTATGAGCAAGCCACTTAAGGTTTTTCTGACGTCAATAATATGAATATTTCCACGCTTTGTGAAAATAAATGGGGCCATTTTGGGATTCCATCGGCTTATACCGTGCCCAAAATGCACCCCTGCGTTAATCAACTCACGAGCCAGGTTTTTATTCACAAAAACCTCCAAATAACTAACAACTAATCGATTCTGCCCGCTGCGGCGCATCGCGGCGAGCCAACTGTAAACAAATATCTAAACTACAAAATCTAATATAAATTGCGTATTATGTCAAGAATTTTTGCTAAGTATAACAATATTTAGACTTTGTGCACTACTTTTTTCTTGAATTTTATCGGACAACAACATACGTTTACATAAAGGTATTTCTGCGAGGCGACACTACGAAAAGTCCAATTTCGGGAAATCTCCTGACCTATCAGTGCACAAATGGTCTGGAATGAGGAGAAGAGTATTAGTCTCACTGGTCATAATAATCACATCAGGGCTTTACCGAAAGGGAGAAGATGAAGCTTGAAGCATCGATAATAAACATTCTTCAGGCAATATTGCTGTCATTAACAGGCCTTGTTTCTGCCAAGAATATCGACCCTTATAACGACGGCTCACAGTATGCTTATGGCGAAAATGTCGGCTGGCTGAACTTTAAGCCGAATCGGCCTGAGCCAAATGTGGGAGCAACAGTAAGTGACGCCAATATTACCGGCTTTATCTGGGCGGAGAATATCGGCTGGCTCAACCTTTCACCCAGCACATACGGTGGAGTCATTAACGATGGCACCGGCCAGCTGTCCGGCTATGCCTGGGGTGAAAATGTCGGCTGGCTCAACTTCAATCCGCAGGTCCCTGGCGACGCAAATCATTATGGCGTTACTATCGATAGTGAAGGCAACTTCGACGGCTGGGCGTGGGGCGAGAACATCGGCTGGATACATTTCCGCTCCACTTACATGGTTGATTTCGAGCGGTTCGCCAATTTTGCAGTCCAGTGGTGGGAAACAGGAGTCGGTCTGGAGGCCGATTTATACGAAGATGGGAGCGTCAATTGGCACGATTTGAAAGTTTTTACCGATTACTGGCTCGATGAGTGTCCGGCTGATTGGGGAATATGCCCGCCAGGCTATAAGGTCCAGACCTCCTGGACCGCCGGGCCATGAAAAGTTGCTATACAGAAACAATATTGTTTTATGGAGGAAACACAAATGGAATCAAAGAAAAAGGACATCCTGCTTACTGTTATTCCGGCTGTTTTGCTATTCACAGCCTTTTATTGTTTGACAGGAAAGGCGGGCAGCCTCGAACCCTACGCCGCCCCACAGCCGACGATGGTGACTCTTGACCAGCTCAGCACCCAGATTGCAGAACTATCTTCACCCGTCAAAAAGGTGGTGCGAGGAGTAATTACATTCGAAAAAGGGCAAAGTGTCGAGTTAGCACAGACGTTTTCGCCGGCGGTTGACCCCACTCGAAGTGTTGTTCTGCTCAACGATGCAATCGTTTTCAATCCTGACAGCACCCCTGACGACAAGTGGCTCTTCCGCTGCGGTGCGTGCCTAATCGACCTGACCGATTCGCAAATCACAGTGCAGGTCGAAGAACATGCAGCCGACCAGAAAGTCGGCTACCAGATAATTGAATATAAATAAATGGGCAGAAAACCGGTCAGCAACTTGCAATTTATGGCCGATTCACTTTCAGCTTACAGCTCAGCGTGCTTGTTTCATAACTCACCAGTCGCAGGCTAATACCAAACTGTAATTATAATATTTGGCTCAGTCTTTTTGCCCTGGATCTCACCTGTAACCGTATTGGTCAGTTTTATCGAAACACTGGGGTTTTCTTCCAGCCATTTGGTGATTTGCTCACCGAGAAACTCTATAGCACCCGCATGCAGCTTTGTAAAGAAGGTCTTTACACCAGTGATTCGCTCAGAAGGAGCCGCTTGCGGTGCCCCTGCAGCTTCTTGCGAAGCAAGAACGGGGGCTACGGGCTTCGTCTGGCTAATCTTAGGTGCTTGCGTGGTCCCACCACCACCCAAATTCAAAGGTGAACGCGAAACAGTCGATTTATCATCTAAGGAAATCGGCTCATTAACGTTCTGACTGCCCGGATTACTTGTCCCAAAATCGTCCATTCGCTAATCCTCCAATAAGAATTAGATTTTGATAATACAATATAATATGTCATAATTAACCGTCAAATAAAAAAACAAGTTTTTTTGCTGTTTAATCAGTTTATGGCCAGAAAAAAACAAAAAAACGTTACTGTTGGGTTTGTATCGCTGGGCTGTCCTAAAAACGTAGTTGACAGCGAGAGGATGTTAGCTGAAATCGTCCAGGCGGGCTTTCTGATAACCGATGAGCCGGATAACGCCGACGTCGTTGTCATCAATACCTGCGGTTTCATCGAACCTGCAAAGGCCGAAGCCCTCGATGTTATAAAACACGCGGTGGACTGCAAAGACGGCGGCAACGTTAAGAAAGTAATTGTCGCAGGTTGTCTGTCGCAAAGATTAGGTCGGCAGCTTTTCAACCAAACCGACGGTATCGACGCCATTGTCGGCCTCGGAGAGCGGGACAATATCGCCCAAATAATCAAAAAAACTATTCGCTCCACTCAGCCAGAAGCTTACCTGGGACACCTGCCCGAACAATGCAGCGATGACAGAACCAGGTTACTTATTACCCCCCGCCATTGGGCATACCTGAGAATCGGTGAGGGCTGTAATCACCGCTGCTCGTTTTGCACAATACCGATGATAAAAGGGCGATTTAGAAGTAAATCTCCGGATATGGCTCTTGACGAAGCCGCCGAATTGGTCTCGACAGGCGTAGTAGAATTGAACATAATCGCACAGGACAGCACATACTATGGCCGTGATTTTAAGACGAAAAACGGTCTAAGCAAGCTCGTGAAAAAAATGGAAGATATCGCGGCCCTGAAATGGATTCGACTAATGTATCTCTGGCCGACGGGAATCACAGACGAGCTAATCGAAACAGTGGCGAAAAATGAAAAAATCGTTCATTATCTCGATATTCCTATCCAACACATAAACGATAAGATACTAAAGGCAATGTACCGCCCTGACACAAAAGAGCGACTCCAACGGCTGATTGAGAAGCTGCGATGTGCTATACCTGATATTGTGATACGGACAACGCTGATAATCGGTTTTCCCGGCGAAACCGACCAGCGGTTCACTGAGCTTTTGGAATTTATCAAGTGGGCAGAGTTTGATGCTCTCGGATGCTTTAAATTCTACCCCGAATCCGGCACCGACGCAGCCAAGATGGCCGCTCAGGTCCCTGACGAGGTAAAACAGCAACGGCTCGAAGAATTAATGTTAACCCAGCAGAAAATTGCCTTTGCCAAAAACAAAAGAAGAACCGGCAGCGAACTCACTTGTCTGGTCGACTCCGTTGACGGCAATGGAAATGGGCTGGGTCGTTTTTACGGCCAGGCACCTGATATTGACAGCGTCTGTATCATAAAGAGCTGCCCTGAAAAAACCGGTAAATTCATCAAAACGAGGGTCATTGGCACAAAAGACTACGATTTGGTTGTTGAGCAAGTTTAGTGTTGAATTATAAAAAAGCGAAGGTAAACCCTGTTAGAATTTTTCCCTTTTTGGGTCATATTATTGCTTGTTATAAAATTTCTAACAGGGTAAACTTTCTGGCATGCTAAGACTCATCCCTAACATATTGACTTTAGGCCGGCTTATTTTGACCATCATTTTCCTGATTATGATACTTTTCTCGCCTTATGCTGCAAAGAGAACGTTATTCCTGGATATCGCCTTTATCATATTTATCGTTGCTGGCCTGACCGATTTTGTTGATGGCATAGTGGCCCGCAAGTTCAATGTGACCAGCAAGTTTGGCCGAATGATTGACCCCCTGGCCGACAAGGTTTTGGTCTGTGGCGCATTCATTTGTTTTGCTATAATTGGCGAGCCGAAACTTTTCAACCTCGGGCCAAAGATGTTGGCAGTCATTCACTGGTCAGTAGCAGGTATTTTAATCCTGAGAGAGGCCTATGTAACAATACTGCGTCATATTGCGGAAGCCAGGGGCATTAACTTCGCCGCAACCATCTCGGGCAAGGTCAAGATGTGCATACAATCTTTCGCCATTGGTACCGTAGTTGTAAAGATAGCTCACGTACAGACCGCTACATGGGGATACTGGTTCACTACAATTACCTTCGCTGTTATGCTTATCGTTACCATAATCTCCGGGCTAAGGGCAACTCAACGAAGTTTACCCGCCATCCGTGTGGCAGGCTCCTGGAAAAAGGCAGCCAACTAACACGAATCAATAAACTCATCCATAACATCGAGTGGATTTAAGTTTATTTTGCTGAAGATTTCCTCTTCCAATTCGAAGATTAATGGGTCGACTTTGCTTGTGTTAATACCGTTTTGAGTGTGTCTCTCGCGTAAATGAATGTTTCTTTTGTGAGCCTCCTCCAACCTTTCTTTCAGGGACACAATTCTGTCGTGCATAATTCTTTTGTCGGCATAGTAAACAAGTTTCTCTTCCCAGGTAGTCGGTTTTTCTTTCTCGTCGAGAATGGCTATATACCTGTGTCTTTTTATGGTTACAGCAAGTTCCGGATACTTTATCTTCAGAAGCTCATAAGCAATATCTTCGTGACAAAGGCCCTGATATTTTGCTTTCAATTGCTGCCATTTTGCTCTGTCCTCCGGCAGGAGTCCATAGGACTGCTCCTTGATGGCCTGCTTTGATGAATTGCTGTCTGAACCTTTGAAATCGCAGGGCCGAGCAACATCATGCAGCAAGCAAGCCCTATCTACAAGCTCGATATCTACCGAGATACCTTTTTCCCTAAGTCTTCCCGCCAAAAAAACAGCTAATTTCGCCACAATAACACTGTGTTTTACAATATGTTCCGGTACGCGATACTGTTTAAGCAGCTCAAAGCACTGTTTACGCGTTGGCAGTTTACATTTTTTCATTGATTAGCTCAGCCACTTTTTTGCCGGATTTTAGCATTCCGCCGAAAATCGGCCCCATTCTCGGCAGATTATATACATCGCACACAGCCATCCCTGCAACAAAAAGACCCGGGAAAACCTCACCGGTCTTTTCCACAACACCGGCCTCAGCGGCCTCGACGTCCATAAAACATTCCTGCAACTGCTGCGGAAACAGTTCGGGCTTGCTCTTTTTCAGCATACCGACCAGCTCAGCAGGATGGCCGGTGGCATCAATCGTATGTTTAGAGCAGATACAAAACGGGTCAACATGCAAGCCAAGTGACATTATAGCGCTATTATTAACAACTATGCCATGAACAATCTCATCCTTTACAACAACATCCTCGGCCTCGGTCATGTTCAAAATTTCTACGCCCGCCTGTTTTGCCTTGTAAGCCAGACCCGCAGCAAATTCTATAGAATCAGCTATATATAATTTTCCCTGCTTTTGGGTGGTGACGCCGATTTCATCCGGAATATCTTTGTCCTCGAAGGTAACTACATTATAGCCAGCGGCTCCGCCCCAGATTCCTCCACCTATGGAGAGCTTTTTCTCGATTATTGTGGCTTTGGTGCCTGCTTTAGCCAAATAATAGCCGGCGGCCAGACCCGCAGGGCCGGCACCAACTATAACAACATCATTCTCAAGATGCCCTGTTAGTCTCTTACAGTACTGCTCAATAATCACTTTGGAAATATTGGTTTCTATCATCTTCTTTTCCTTTCTTTTTTAAGCTATTAGACAACTCAATCATAAAACAAAAAGCACTCCCACAAAAGGAGTGCTTTTAATCTTTTCTGCCTCCCTTCGCGAGCATTATCCCGAGCAGGTTCAGAGGGTTATCTCAGCTTTCAGCCGTTCATTTAGCATCCAGCACCCCTGGCTTATCAAATTTTATTGAACGTAATTATAATACTTTGCGGCAATTGCTACAAGGATTTTTTTTGTATTTGACTATGAAGGGGAAGAAATGATGGCGATTTTCTGCCAAAGCCAAGAAAAGCAGCACGAGATACGATTCACGAGTCACGAACCACGATTCATGCCCTACGTTTTCTCAGCAAAGCCAGGCTGCCTAAGCCAAGCAGTAAAAGCGTTGCCGGTTCTGGAACAGCATGATTGTAGATGCGGACTTCGTCGACGATACCTGGTAAATAGTCGATATCAACTCTTTCCAAATTATTAAAGCCCCCGATACGAACATTACTATTATAATCTGTCATTGTCCCGCTTGCTGGTTTAGAGTCGACCAAAATATCATTCACGTACAGGTTCACACTTGAACCATCGTAAGTGCCGATGATGTGATACCAATTATCAACAGTCCAGAAGTTTGCTCCCGTCCTGACGACATAACGATTCCCTCCAACAGTTATATCAAAGCAAAAACCCGCCTGGCTGCTGGGATACTGGTCTCCAGTTACGCCCAGGTGATACTGATAATAGGGGTTGGTATGGGAGGAATATCCCTTATCGACAATAGCATTGTTTCCATTACCACTGAATGACACAGTTTTGTACCACGCCTCTACGGTGATTTCATTTGTGGGATTCAAACTCGGTGAATCCTGAACTTCAACATAATCGTCGGTTCCATCAAAACTCAGGGCACCACCAACTTTGCCAGGTGTTACCCATGTTGCACCATAGACAGTACCATCATTTACATTACCAGAGTCGTCCCGCCCTGGATTGCATGGGTCATCAAAACTCCAATAACCTACTACTGCGGCCCAGCCTGCAGAAGTATATACCAACATCAATCCTGTTATGATTATCACGCTGAGCTTATTCATTATTATTTCTCATAAAAACGTGTTCGCTCTTTCAATAACAAAATGTGGTTGTTTATCTTACGCTACCCTTGTCAAAATGCGCAAAACAACCCTTTTTCTTCCGTGTCTGAACTAATCTTATTTCGTGAAGGGAAAGGCCGATATGAAACAACAAACCTTCCTCACCACTCCTCCTTGAATACAAAGTTCTGTATATCAGATTTAGAGAAAAATGTCAAGGAAAAAATGGGAAATTGTGGTTTTTTGGGACATACCCATGGAATCCGGGCATTTTGATTGACAAGATTATTTAGCTATCCTATCATGCTAAAGATAAACAAGCTCTCAGAGGACAACGCAAGTTATGGCCAATAAAAGATTTACGCATCTACATTTACACAGCCAATATTCTTTGCTCGACGGGGCAATTAGATTCGATGATTTGTTCAAATTGTGTAAAAAACTGGATATGGATTCCGTTGCTGTAACCGACCACGGCAATATGTTTGGCGCCATTGAGTTTTTTACAAAAGCATTATCAGCACATATAAAGCCAATCATCGGTATCGAAGCATATATTGCTCCCGGCAGCAGGTTCGACAGGACAAAGACCAGCATTTCCGACGTTGCACATCACCTTATTCTTCTTGCCGAAAACAATACCGGTTATAAGAACCTGCTAAAACTTGCCAGCATCGGCTATATCGAAGGATTTTATTACCGACCTCGAATTGACAAGGAAATACTTGCTGAATGTAACGAGGGCCTTATAGCAACATCAGCATGCCTGAAAGGTGAGATTTCAGTTAAATTGTCCAATGGTGATAAAAAAGCTGCGATTGCAACATTGGAAAGCTATTTAAATATCTTCGGTACAGACAGGTTCTTCATCGAATTGCAAAAACACGAAGGTGACGACCCGAAAATTATGCAGGGATTAATCGATATTGCAAACAAAAAAGGAGTGGGGCTTGTTGCAACAAACGATGTGCACTTTTTACAGGCCGACGACTACGAAGCCCACAACTGCCTCTGTGCGATAAGCACCGGCAAAAGGGCCGATGACCCTGATAGAATGATTTACCCCTCGGATGTTTTCTTACGAACACCTGAACAAATGCGCAAACTATTTTCTGAAACAATCGAGGCATGCGATAATACCCTGAGTATTGCAGAGCGCTGTAATGTTGAAATTGATTTAAAGACCCGCCATGCACCCCGTTTTCAGCCTCCTGATAATATAATAGCAGAGGAGTATCTCACAAGTTTGTGCCACGAAGGTGCAAAGCAACGATATGGTGAAGTAACAGACGAGATACAAAATCGGCTCGACAGGGAGCTTAATATAATTGAATCAAAAGGCTTTGCCAGCTATTTTCTCATCGTCTGGGATTTCTGCAAATATGCCCATGAAAACAAAATCCCGATTGGCGCCAGAGGCAGCGGTGTAGGAACTCTTGTGGGATACTGCCTTGGACTATGCGATGTTGACCCGATTAGATATGACCTTCTCTTCGAGCGCTTCATGGACCCGCAGCGTAATGAAATGCCCGATATCGATATCGATATCTGCCAGGTTCACCGGCCTAAAATAATCGACTATGTCCGCCAGAAATACGGACATGTCGCCCAGATAATTACTTTTGGAACAATGAAGGCCAAGGCCGTTATCCGTGACGTCTGCAGGGTGCTGGGGGTCCCTCTCGGCGAGGCCGACAGATTAGCCAAGCTTGTACCTTTTTCACTTGATATGACACTCGACAAAGCATTAAAGACTGAACCACAGTTACGACAAGCTTACGAGCAAAACGAGCTAACTAAAAAAGTAATCGAAATTTGCAAAAGACTCGAAGGCCTTGCACGCCACGCATCGGTCCACGCCGCCGGTGTTGTTATTGCTGATGAGCCGTTGACTAATTTTATACCCCTTTATAAAGCGTCCGGTTCCGATGATATCATAACGCAGTATGAAGGACCTATGGTTGAAAAAGTAGGCCTGTTAAAGATGGACTTTTTAGGGCTTAAGACCCTGAGTGTCTTAGAGCGGGCATGTCAATTAGTCAAGGAGCTTCACGGAACAGACATAGACCTGGAAAAACTCGACCTTACTGACCCAGAGGTCTTTGAGCTTTTCTCCCATGGCAAAACAAAAGGGGTTTTCCAGTTCGAGTCAGCCGGTATGCAGAACATGCTGATTAAGATGGAGCCGGACCGCATTGAAGACCTTATAGCGGCAAATGCCTTATATCGGCCGGGTCCTATGATACTCATCCAGGATTATATTGACCGAAAACACGGTACAAAGTGGAAGCTGCCGCACTCGATTATGGATGAAATTCTCAACGAGACCTACGGCATTATGATCTATCAGGAACAGGTGATGCGGATTTGCAACCGGCTGGGCGATATACCGCTGCGAGAGGCATACACCTTGATTAAGGCAATAAGTAAAAAAAAGGCAAAAACTATCGCCAAGGAGAAAGAAAGATTTATTGCCGGCTGTGTGGATAAAGGTTTAAAGAGTCAGCAGGCCCAGCAGATTTTCGAACTTATCGAACGATTCGCCGGCTACGGCTTCAATAAAAGTCATTCTACCCGCTATGCCTTCATCGCATATCAAACCGCTTATATGAAAGCACATTGGCCTATCGAATTTATGGCGGCTCTTTTGACTTACGAAATGGGTAACACCGACAAAGTCGTCGAATATATCGCTGAATGCACCGAAATGGGTATTGAGGTGCGGGCGCCCGATATCAATGAAAGCGGCGTTGATTTTACGCCGCTCTACGACGAGCCAGACAGCAGCCAACTCGTCGGGGCGGAGCCCGCCGCAGCCCGAAAGAAAAAAGGAGTAATACGTTTCGGCCTGGCTGCTGTAAAAGGTGTTGGTGGCAAGGCCGTTGAACAAATCATTGCTGCTCGTGAAAAAATCGGCAGATTCCAGAGTCTCTTCCACTTCTGCGAAAACGTCGATTTGCGAGCCGCCAACAAACAAGTGCTCGAGGCACTTATAAAGGCGGGTGCCTTCGATAAGCTGGGCGGCAACCGTGCGCAAATGATGGCAGGCCTGGAAAAGGCAATGGAATACGGTACAAGCCTACAGGCCGACAAACAAAACGGCCAGATGAGCATCTTTACTCAGATGGCCGGTGAGACCGATTATGCGCAAGACCATAATCACCTGCCCAATGTTGCTCCCTGGCCTGAGCCGCAGATGTTAGTTTATGAGAAACAGGTTCTCGGTTTTTACGTTACAAGTAATCCACTGAGCCACCACGCTGAGACAATAAACCTTTATTCCACACACAATAGCTCGCAACTGGACCAGACCGGCCAGTCCGCAGGACGCCTTACGGCGGATAAGCAAATCGTAATCGGCGGAATGATAGCAAAGATAAGATATAACCTGACAAAGACCGGACGAAACGCCGGCTCAAAAATGGCTGTCTTCACACTCGAAGACCTGCAGGGCCAGGCCGAAGTGGTAATGTTTCCAGATGTGTTGAATAAATACAGCGATGTATTGGTCCAGGATGCGATTGTTTTTGTAAAAGGAAAACTTGATTTTAGAAGAGAAAGACCTAATATCTTGGCTGCAGAAATCATCAAATTAGACGAGGTCAGGGAAAAATTAGCTGCCAAAATCAGGATTCGGCTGGATTCTAAAGATGTTACCAAGGAGAAGGTGGCTATGATAAAGAGCATCTGTAAGAGTCACAGAGGTAAAAGCCCCGTTTATGTTGCGATAAGAACCGACAAAGGCAGGGTCTATGCAGCAGCCGATAAAGAGCTTTCCGTCAACCCGGACATCGACTTTTGCAGAAAGATGCGACAGCTCGTCGGCGAAGAAAACTTCCAACTGGTAAAATAAGAATTTTAGCCACAGATTTCACAGATTTGGAAAGGAGATTATTGTGTGGCTGCCAAAAGATGAAAGAAAATTGATAAGATACTATTATAATGAAATTGGCAAAATTAACGACATCGAAATGCGCAAAGTTTTCACACTAGAAGACCTAATTAAAGCAATAGGAAAGAAAGAGCGACCACAATCACAAAAGGCTCTGATAGAAGATTATAGTGAGGTCGAAGTGCTTAATACTTTGCTTAGCAAAAGAGGCTTGATAGCTTGGGAAGAATATAAGGCAGATGGAGATGGAAAATGGGCGATAAACATGTATGCCGAACAAACAGATAATCCAAACCTAAACAAAAAACTTAAATATCTAATAACTTTAACAATCGCTGGCTATGACCTCGGACGTAAATACAACAGTTGGTGGTCACGCAGTGGACTTCGGTTCGCAGAATACAAAGACCACTGGTTTTGGCTCATCCTCGGCTTTCTCGGTGGCATTATTGGAGCCTTAATAGTAAACTGGCTGTCGTCTTTATTTACCAAAAGCCCTATGTGCTAAATGAATTTAATACCAGCAGATACGACTATTGAAGCTGCGAGGAAGCAGTTTGAAATTTTGAGCAAGCTAAGTCCCGAAAGGCGGGCAATAATGGCATTCGAGGCAAGCGATATGCTCCGAAGTATCGTTGAAGCTGGTGTAAGAACCCGCCACCCGGATTATAACAAAGACAAAATAAGCAAAGAAGTTTTGCGTCTTATGGTTGGGAACAGATTATTCAAACAAATTTACCCTGAAGCTGAGAAATAAAAATGAATGGCCAGAAAGACTTTTTACAAATATTGATTAAAAAATTAGACCAACATGAAATTTCATATATGCTCTCCGGCTCCGTTTCAAGCAGCTTGCATGGTCACCCCAGGGCTACAAAGGATGTTGATATTATTATTGAGCCCACAAAAAAACAGCTTTTTAGCTTCGTTGAGTCGCTGGGTGAAGATTACTATGTTAGCATTGAAGCGGTTCGAAATGCTTTTGCCGATAAATCCATGTTTAATATAATTGATAAAGAGACGAGCTGGAAGGCCGATTTTATTATTCGCAAAGATAGACCCTTCAGTCATCAGGAGTTCAAACGAAAGCGTACCACCAAAATCGAGGGACTCAAAGTTTGGGTAACTTCGCCGGAAGATATTATTTTGAGCAAGCTCGAATGGGCCAAGAATAGCCACTCAGAACAGCAGTTTCGTGATGCTCTTGGGGTAGCCGTTACTCAGTGGAACATCCTCGAACTGGATTATTTGCACTACTGGGCAAAGCAATTAAAATTAAAAAGCTCTCTTGAAGAGCTTTTAGAACAGGCCAAAAAGCTGTTAGAATCAACTTAGGATATCTAGAAAAATGGAAAATGAGGTCCTGAAAAATAATTTACGCGGCAAATTTATAGTCCTTAATGGGCCGGACATGAATATAATGACCAGTACTCAGGTACAAGGTGTTCAATGGTTGTCATTGCGAGTGAAGCGAAGCAATCTCTACTGCCCAATTGTCAGAGATGGCCATGTCCCTTAGGGACTCGCAATGACGATTTGTTAAAATAAAGTGTAACAGAGCAATATATTAGGAAATTAAAATTGGCAAATGAGGATTTGAAAAATAAATTACAAGGTAAATTTATAGTCCTTGATGGACCGGACGGCTGCGGCAAAACTACACAGGCGAAACTTTTGACTGGATGGCTGCAAAAGCAGGGTATTCCTACCAGCAGCTTTCGTGACCCCGGCGATACATACATCGGCGAAAAAATCAGACAAATCCTGCTTAGCCCCGAACATATCGCAATGAGCACGCGGGCAGAGCTGCTTTTGTATATGGCGGCGAGGGCACAGCTCTGGCAGGAAAAAATGGCGCCGGCATTTCGAGACAACCATTGCGTTATTCTCGATAGATGGGTCTCAAGCACCTGCGCTTATCAGGGCAATGCCGGTGGCTTCGGAATGCAAAAGGTAATAAAACTGGCAACAGATTCCCTGGCAAGGCCCTGGCCCGATTTGACTATCATACTCGACGTCGATGTGAAGGCCGGCTTTAAGCGGCTGCCGGGCAAGCTCGATAGAATGGAGGCCAAGGGCCGTGAATACCATAAAAAGGTCCGCGATGGCTTCCTGAAACTGGCCCACCAGCAGGAAAACTTTATGGTAGTCAATGCCAGCGGAAATATTGAAGAAGTTCACAAAAAAATAATAAAAATAGTTGAAGGATTTTAGCCACGGGCTTCGTGCTTATTTTATATTATGCCATTGAAAGATATTTTCTGTCAGGACAAAGCAATTTCAATTTTACAGCGGGCCTATGCTTCAGGTAAGGTCCCGCACGCATATATTTTTGCCGGCCTGGAGGGCATCGGCAAATTCAAAACCGCCCGCGAATGGGCCAAGCTGTTGCTCTGCAAAAATCCAATAGAATACAGGAGACAGAAGACAGAGGACGGAAGACAGAGTACGGAAGAGAAACGAGTTGATAGCTGCGGCTCGTGCCAATCCTGCCGATTGTTCGAAGCCGACTCACATCCGGACTTCAACCACATTTATAAGGAATTGATTCAATTTACAGAAGAGGGCAAAGGCAGAAAGACACCCGTTGACCTACCAATAGACGTTGTTCGAGAATTTCTAATCGAAAAAGTGCCAACCAGGCCAACAGTCTCGCAAAGGAAGGTCTTTATCGTCAGCGAAGCTGAAAAGCTAAACACTGCTTCGCAGAATTGTCTGTTAAAAGTGCTGGAAGAGCCGCCGCTGTATTGCTGCATTATCCTGCTGTGCACCCGTCTGGAAAGATTGCTTGCCACCACAAAATCAAGATGCCAGATAATCCGTTTTAGCCCCGTTGATGAAGGCAGGATAATCGAAAAGCTAAAAGAAATGGGTCTTATAGATATGCAAGCCCAATACTTCGCTCGTCTGGCTCAGGGCAGTTTAGGCCAGGCCTGCCAGTGGGCACAGCTTGCCGATGTAAATCTTTACAAAACAAAGAAAAAACTGGTAACTTCCCTAGTCAACTGCGAATTAGCCGGGGCCTTAGACCTGGCCCAAGAGCTTCTGGGCGAGGCTAAAAGAATCGCTGCCGCCTGGGGCGACCTCGACAAAACCACCAGCAAAACCGATATCAATCGAAGGGCCCAAAAAACTCTCATCCAGGTAATCATATCGGTTTTATATGATGTAATGAAAAGAAATGCCTCGCCAGCCCCGTTAGAAATCCCAGAGTACCCAAGACCTCTGCCAGCAGAAAGTGAGTCCAAAAAAGGAAAATTTCTAACGGGGCAGGAAAAAGACTTTATAAACTTCGACCAAAAAGCAGAGATACAAAAGTTAGCCGGACGTTTCGGTCCTGAGCAGGCCGCAGAAAAAATCGCCGATTGCTATATGACGCTGCGATGGATTGATTCAGCCGTCAATGAGAAACTTATTTTCGAGCAGCTATTGTTAAATCTCGCCGGTTCTGATATAATAAAGGTTTAAGAGTTAAGCTTTGTGCTGCTATTTGCTCAGGTAAATTAGATGGCAGAACCTTCAACAAAAAAGGCCAAGCAGGCCAAAAGCAAAAAACATATGCTGATTCGCTACGGCAAGATGAATACGCTTGGACTCTTCGAGCACAACGAAACCAGAATACCCAAAATAAACCCTCGCGTAGTAATAAAAACCAACAAAGGTCTTGAATTAGCATATCTCGTAGGCCGGTTCTCTGCATACAGGGCCGGACAATTCAGGCTGAGTGATGACCAGATTAAAAAATATTTCAATGACAACAATACAGATTTCTCCTTCAAAGCGGCAGGTAAATTTGTGCGTTTCGCAACCGCAGAGGATATAAGCGAGGAGTGGCACCTGCAAAAAATTGCCAAAGAAGAAATGGAAACCTGTAAGCGATTCGCCAAAGAACTGAACGTGCCAATGAAAATAGTCGATGCAGAACATATATTCGGCGGCGAGCGCATTATTTTCTACTTTATGTCCGACGGCCGAGTCGATTTCCGTGAGCTGGTAAAAAAACTGGCACACGAATACCAGACGAGAATCGAAATGCACCAAATTGGTTCACGCGATGAGGCCAAAATACTCGGCGATGTCGAAAGCTGTGGACAACAATGCTGCTGTCAAAGATTTCTCAAGCTCTTAAAGCCGGTCAATATGCGAATGGCCAAGATGCAAAAAGCAACCCTCGACCCTTCAAAGATATCCGGTTATTGCGGCAGATTGAAGTGCTGCCTGCGATACGAGGATAAAACTTACACCGAGCTTAAAAAACACCTTCCCAAAAAGAATACAATTGTAAAAACCAAACACGGTGAGGGCAAAGTCATCGACACACAAATATTGACTCAGCTTGTTGTCGTCGAATATGAGAATGGGGAAAAAGCCGCCATTCCTGTCGAAGAGCTGGAGATAATTCCCCCGCCCGCAACCGCAAGTGAAAAATCTATCGATTCGGCACCGGCCGCCCAGAATGACCAAGGCGGTACTCCGGAGGCCAGTGACCAGAACGACAAGAGTAAGGATGATGAAGAGCAGTAATCATCAAGGAAAAAATATGCCACGTAAAATTGTTGTTACATCAGCTTTACCGTATGCAAATGGCCCGATACACATGGGGCACTTAGTAGAATATCTCCAGACCGATATTTGGGTGCGTTTCCAGAAAATGTGCGGCAACGAGTGCCTCTACTTTTGCGCCGATGACACTCACGGCACCCCCGTTATGATAAGTGCCCGGGCCGCCGGCATAACTGCCGAACAGCTAATCGAACGCATGTATACAGAGCATAAAGCAGACTTCGACAGCTTTTTCATAGAATGCGATAATTTTTACACAACACACTCACCGGAAAATAAAAGCTTTAGCGAGCTGTTCTTCAGCCGCCTAAACGAAGCCGGCTCAATCGTCAAACGAAATGTCGAACAGGCCTACTGCGAGAACTGCAAGATGTCCCTGCCCGATAGATACATCCGCGGCACCTGCCCCAGATGCGGCGCCGAGGACCAATACGGCGACTCCTGCGAGGTCTGTAGTGGAACATATCGCACGACCGAATTGATTAATCCCCGCTGTGCAACCTGTTCCACTAAACCGGTTCGCAAAGAAAGTGAACACTACTTTTTCAAACTCTCCGATTACGAACAAAAACTCAAAGACCTCATCGCCAAAGGCTACATTCAGCAATCGGTGGCAAACAAACTCGACGAGTGGTTCAAAACGGGCCTGAAAGACTGGGACATCTCCAGAGACGGACCCTATTTCGGTTTCAAAATACCGGGGGAAGAAAATAAGTTTTTCTACGTCTGGCTGGACGCTCCTATCGGATATATGGCTTCTGCAAAGAACTACTGCGACAAAAACGGTTTGGATTTTGACAAGCTCTGGAATAGTCCAGAATACGAGCTTTACCACTTTATCGGCAAGGACATTACGTATTTTCATGCACTTTTCTGGCCTGCGATGCTCATCGGTGCCGGCTTCAAAACCGCCAACAAACTTTTCATACACGGCTTCCTGACTGTGAACAACGAGAAGATGAGTAAATCTCGCGGGACATTTATTAAGGCAAGCACCTACCTGAAGCATCTTAATCCCGAACACCTGCGATACTACTACGCAAGCAAACTAACCGGAGGTATCGAAGATATAGATTTGAGCTCAGACGATTTTATAAACAAAATCAACTCCAACTTAGTCGGAAAACTTGCGAACCTCGCCTCTCGCTCCGGACCAATGCTGACAAAGAAACTGGATGGTCAACTCGGTCAGTTAGATACTCAGGGCAGGGAATTAATCAACAAGCTCACAGCCGCAAAAGACCAAATCATCACGGATTATGAAAATCTGAACTTTGCTGCCGTGGTTCGCACAATTGCTGCCTTAGCCGACGAGGCAAATCGATATGTCGAACAGAATCAGCCCTGGGCAACGATAAAAACCGACTTGGAAAAGACACGAACAACCCTTACGGCAATAATAAACGCCGTACACATCCTGACGATCTATCTAAAACCAATCCTGCCTAAGTATGCAGAAAAAGTGCAGGAATTTCTCAACGTCGATGAGCTGAAATTCTCAAATGTTGAAACGATATTGGAAAACCACAAAATAAACGATTTCCAGCGATTAGCTGAAAGAATCAATGAAGAACAGGTGAATGCAATGATAGAAGAAAGCAAAGAAACTCAAAGTCCTCAGCCGCCGAGTGCTGAAAAAGCCGAAACAATCCCGGTTGAACCATTCAAGCCCGAGTGCACAATCGATGACTTCGGTAAAATTGACCTGCGAATTGCTAAAGTTGTAAAGGCCGAACCGGTTGAAGGCGCGGATAAACTGCTGCGTCTGGTTTTAGATGTAGGCGGACCGCAAAAAACCTGTTTTGCCGCGATAGCCAAGGCCTATAAGCCCGAAGAGCTAACCGGCAAAATCGTGGTCTATCTGGCCAATCTAAAACCAAGACAGATGAGGTTCGGCCTGTCGGAAGGTATGATTCTGGCAACAGGTGCCGGCGGAAAGGACATCTTTATGCTCTCAGTTGATGCTGGAGCAAAACCCGGACAAAAGGTCCTCTGATATTGTCACTGGCATCGCGAGGCCTAAGGAAAATGAAAAAAAGTCTCGAACAAATTACCAAAGAGGACAACCGATATAATCCGAGTGTGGTCAGGTTCGTTTATGAAGGGCTTGGCTATGCCGTACAAAATGTTGCCGCTACCCCCAGTCACATTAGCGGCCAAACACTCTGCGAGGGACTGAAAAAACTGGCTGTTGAAAGATGGGGCCAACTGGCAATGTTAGTACTAAATAACTGGGGTGTCAAAACAACCCGAGATTTTGGTGAAATCGTCTATCTCTTGATAAAGCACAACTGGCTGACTGCCCAGCCGACCGACTCCATCGATGACTTCAATGATGTCTTCGATTTCAAAACCGCCTTCAAAAACCATCTCGAATTCTGAATTGCCAACCTCAAATCAATTGTGCTATATCGAATTACCAAGCAATACTCAGATTCGGTTTTATAGGCTCATTTGATAATAGCCTGCCGAGCATCTTCTCGTGCGAAAATTATAGCAGCTCAGTATCAGCTTTGCCTGTCATTGCGACGCTCGCGTCAGGATGATTTAAGCCATCGATGCCACGTCTTTCGATACGCTGCTTCCACCTTCCAGGCAAATCTCTTCGCGTCATACAATGTACTGTCTTTCATTCGCTGCCGCATCGAAGAACGAAGTTGAGCAAGGGCCGGAAGATTTTCCGCAAGTGCCGTGGCTTTGGCAACATATTCATCGGGTGTTAAGGTCGCAAAAAAATCGAGCCCGACATTGCTGAGTATGCTCAATCCGACCCGAGAAGCATGACATTTGCCGACCAGCGAAATTACCGGTACACCCATCCAAAGGGCCTCACATGTGGTTGTAAAGCCATTACATGGATATGTGTCCAGCGCAATGTCTACTTCACCATACAGCCGCAAATGCTCATCAATTGGTTTCCACCCACAAATGGCCACCCTGCTTAAGCTGATTCCCAACCGCTCAAATTGGCTAAAATAATATCTACTCATCCGGTGGTCGGTGCTCACTCCAAACTTTAGTAAAATGCGAGAGTCGCGATTAGCTTTTAAAATCCTGGCCCACAGCTCTATGATGTGCGGATGTACCTTGCTGCTGCTGTTAAACGAACCAAACGTGATATAACCATTTCGAAGGGCAGGCAGTGGCACCACAGGCGGAGCAAAATCGGCTGGTTTATAACAGAGAAAACCATCTGACAAGAAAAATAATTCTTCGGTATAGAATTGTTGGGATTCAGGGGGGTCGGCCAGAACATCTGTAAAACGATAATCGATTGCCTCAATTCCGGTTGTGTCCGGGGAACCCAAATAGGTAACCTGGATTGGAGCCGGCTTATGGGCCATAACAAGCAGACGATTGTCGGCGGTATGACCGGAAAGTTCCACCAGTATATCAATTTTGTCCTGTTGAATCATATCAACAACTATCTTATCATCGAGGCCACGAATGTTTCGGTACGAATCAAAGCCAGTCCTAAGCTGTTCCGTAACCTCATCCGGGTAAGCTACATTGCTGTAGCCATAAACTTCAACCACGTCATGATTGTGCCCATCCAGAAGCGGCTTAATGAAATATGCCACAGGATGGACGCGAAAATCCGGTGAGATGTAACCAACACGAAGCCGACGCTCAGGGTCGGGGTTATTATCGTGAGATACTCTAGCCAGAGAGCCAGAGGCATGAAGCCGGCCCCATCGCCTATGTTCTTCAAAAAGCTGGTAGGGGTCCAGTTCGGGCTGATGATGAAGGTAAAACAAAAGGTTAGAGTGTACCGCTGAATTCGTGGGGTCGATTTCTATGGCCTGGCGAAATAGATTGATAGCTTCTTGAATTTGACCTGTCCCGACATGCATCCTCGCCAGGCCGGCTAAGAGCTCGGCGTTATTCGGGTCTGCCTCGATAGCCCTTTTTTGATATTCCATTGCCTCTGATAGATGTCCAGTACGCTGGTAGATAAAACCTAACTCGTTGTACACCAAAGCGTGTGGTTCCTGCTCCAATATCTTTTCGAACCACTCTTTTGCCCTGTTGAACTGTCCGGTTTGTTTGAAGACTACTGCAAGCACTAACATGATGTCTGTTCGCGATGGGTCCTTGTAGATGATTTGGGTGGCAGCTTCTACGGCCTCACCATTTAGAACTCGGGTAGCATCCTTGACCCGTCCAGCTGCTACGGCTTCGTTGGCCTGGATTAGCGATTGCGGCATCCCATCGCTTGAACTTGGCAGATGCAAATTGCCATCTTTCAAAACTAACTTTCCCAGTCTGCCTTGCTTTGTTTCGGTTTGCGTGCAGCTGCCCTGGCTTCGCCTTCGGCTACGCCGAGGCGAGCAGGATTGTTCCACTTTCATGTTATAGCTTTGACTCATCTGTAGTTCTTCCAATAAAACTGGGGAGACATTTTGGGTATAGCCCTTCATTGTGTGCTATCGGCAGAAATGGCAATTTCCGGCAAAATTTTTTTAACAGACCAGTTTTGGATATCGCTCTCGTCTTGGCGTAGCGAAATAGTACTGCAGGCCGGACATCCTCACTCGTCTTGACGGAGGCTCGCCGAGCCGGAGCAGGATATGTACGCCAATAGCGGCAATGGACTAAAAATCAAGTCAGGAATCTCAAAATGATTTTTGTGTAAAGTTCAACCGCTTTTTCCAAGTCACTGATATCGATATACTCGTCCGGCTTATGAGCAAGCTGTGGCTTGCCCGGGCCAAAAATCACAACAGGTGCTCCAAATGAGGCGAAAAATGGCCCGTCTGTAGTGAAACCAACGGCTTTGGTTTCATCTGCTCGGACAGCAGAACAAAAATCCTTAACAAAATCGCAATTGCTGTCTGTTTCCAATGCATCCACTTGACGTATGACTGCAACCTCTGCATCGAATTCAGGATTTTTTTGTTTTAATTTTGCTATGATACCTTCAAAATCCTCGATTATTTGCTGATTATTTTGCGAAGGCAAAGTTCGGATATCTATTTCAATACTACATCTATCCGGCACAACATTGATTTCCTTACCGCCGGAGATTGTATTGACACTCATAGAGCAATCGCCTAACAATTTATGCGGCTCAAAGTCAAGCTTATAATTTTGAAGCTCATCCAAAAACGATTTCATCGAATATATGGCATTTATACCTAACCGTGGTGCTGAGCTGTGAGCGATTTTGCCTTTGGTTGTAACTTTAAGCCATAACATCCCTCGATGGGTGGTGATAACTTCGAAATCCGTCGGCTCGGTTATAATTACACCGGCAAGCTCAGGCAATTGTGCTGCATAGTCGCGAATAAATCTCTTTGTTCCACAGCTATCGCTCTCTTCACCGGCAGCAGCTACAAGAATAATATCACCTTGCAGCTTTGTGCCTGACTCAACAATCCGGCCTATAGCAGTAACAACAGAAGCTATTGCCCCCTTCATATCTGCTGCGCCCCTGCCGTAGATTTTGCCGTCGCTTTCAACCGCTACAAAGGGTGGGTTTTGCCAGCCGGTTTCACCGGGTCCGACAACATCGAGGTGGCATACGAACAAAAGCGAGTTTTTCCGGCCAGCCGACTTTATCCGCGCAGTGACATTTGCCCTGTTTTTATCCCAGGTATCTACCCGAGAATCTATGCCAGAGCGGTCAAGCTCGGCTGATATAATCTGTGCTGCGGCCAATTCACCTTCTTCAGCGGTCGTTTTAGCCTGAATGAGTTTTTTCAATAATGTTTTCATCGCCCTGTAATTATATGACCGATAGTCACCTTTTACAAAGGACTAAACCTTAAGAAAGACGCTTACCCGCCAGGGCGGCCTGCTTCGGCGAAGGCCTACCCGCCCTCAGCGAGGTCTCGCCAAAAAGCGGACGCCGAGCCTGAAAGCCTGCCGTAGTCCGAAAAGGTCATTAGTTAAAGAAATACCAGTTACCAATTACCCCTTACAATATTATCTCTGTGCTCTTATTAGCTCCGCAGCGAAAAATTTAGAAAATAGCAAAATTATTGTTGCATAATAGAATTTAAAAAGAGATAATCAAGGATTAAAAATTTAAGGGCCTCTAATAAGGAGTGTAAATGGGACCCATATTAAATGGCCTCGTAAAGCTTCAAAGTGTTGAAAATCGTCTGCGAGCCGCCAAAGCAAAACTTGCAAGATGTAGAAGAAACGTAATTATCCAGGAAAATCAAGTCAGAAACCTCCAAAATGCCCTCGAAGCCAAAAAAGAAGAGATTCAGCTAACTAAGTTCCAGTCGGACCGGCTGGAACTGGAGCTGAAGAGCAAAGATGAACAAGTTGCCAAGTTAAGGGCCTCACTGAATACCGCAAGAACAAACAAAGAATATGCTGCGGTATTAACCCAGCTTAACACAACAAAAGCCGACAATTCTAAAGTCGAAACCCAAATTCTCGAATTATTAAAGGATATTGAGGCCGACGAAGCCGAGTGTAAGGATATCCGCAATCAAATAGAACAGCAGAAACAACATCTCGAGAAAACGCGAAAAGAGTCAGAGGAGCTGGCAATCAAATATCAGGCCGAAATTGATGAAGTCCAGAAAGAATGGAACAAGGTTGCAAAGACAATTTCCAAAGAACCTTTGGAAATTTTCAAACGCGTCGCCGAAACATTTGACGGCCAGGCAGTAGCAGTGATTGAACAGCAGGAGGGCAAAACAGGAGCATATAGTTGTGGCGGCTGCTTTATGGGCATCACCGCTGAAAGCGTTAATATGCTTATGACTAAAGATGAAGTCATTCGCTGTCCCAACTGCACAAGAATACTTGTACTTACAAGTGAGGAACATACCTGATACTCGGTACTCAATACTTGTCATGTTTAGCGAAGTGAAACATCTGACTCCGGAATGATTGAGATTATTCGTCCGCCTTCCTGGCTACGACTTAGCACCTACGCCAAGACGAACGGCAGACGCAAAATGACAGACTGAATACAAGATGCGAAGTACAAAATACGAGATAGTAGCTCACACAGATGGCGCCAGCAGAGGCAACCCAGGCCCGGCTGCTGCAGGTTTTATCTTAACAGACTCCGCCGCAAATCAAATACAGGCAAAGGCCTTCTTTTTAGGCCAAGCTACTAACAATGTAGCTGAATATACCGCCATCGTAAAGGCCCTCGAAGCCATAAAGCAGCTCGGTGCTAAACAACTAATAGTTTACAGTGACAGCGAGCTGCTGGTCAAACAGCTTAACGGCGAATACAAGATAAAAAGTGAGCAAATCAGGCCTTTCTTCCAGCAGGCCACTGACTTGCTCAGCGAATTTAAAAACTGGAAGGTCCAGCACATTAGACGCGAGAAAAACAAAGAGGCCGACAAACTCGTAAACCAGGCCTTGAATCTCGAACGTGATGTTACCATGCCCCGAATGAGTCACGAGCGACGAGTCACAAGCGACGAGTCACGAACCAGGCCAATTCGGTTGGGTGTGCTAATCAGCGGCGGCGGCACAACATTGATGAACATCCTTGAATATATAAAGGACGGCCGGCTAAATGCCGAGGTCGCCGTTGTGATAAGCTCACGCTCAACTGTAGCTGGAGTTGAAAAGGCAAAAAAAGCTGGGCTTGATGTAAAAATCATCCGTAAAAAGGACTACCCGGACATTGATGAATTTAGTTATCATATTGAGGAGGAGCTCGTCGCTGCAAACGCTGACCTCGTTATCCAGGGTGGCTGGCTGTGCCTGTGGAAAATACCGCAGCGTTATGAAAATCGCGTAATGAATATACATCCTGCGTTGCTTCCGAGCTTCGCCGGAGAAGGTATGTGGGGACACCACGTTCACGAAGCGGTTCTCGAAGCTGGATGCAAAGTAAGCGGATGTACCGTGCATTTTTGCACAAATGAATATGATAAAGGGCCAATAATTGTACAGCACGCTTGTGTTGTCAAAGACGATGATACTCCAGATACACTCGCTGCAAGAGTATTTCGCGAGGAGTGTATCGCATATCCGCAGGCAATAAGACTATTTGCTGAAGGTGGAATAGTAGTTAAAAATGATAGGGTGAAAATCAAAGAGTCGGTAGTTCATTGTTGATTGTTCATCGATGAACTACGAACTATGAACCACGAACTATGAACCACGAACTATGAACCACGAACTATGAACCACGAACTATGAACCACGAACTATGAACCACGAACTATGAACCGCGAACTATGAACAGACGGCAGAAGGCAATCTTAGCAGAGATTATAATCGTACTGCTCATTACGATTGTTGCAGTTGTAACAATCCTTAACGTGAGGGATTACTTCAACCGCCGAGCAGCAAAGTTTGCAATGATGGTGCTTGGTAACAGGATTAAGAGCTACCGAGCAAAGCAAGGCTCAGTGCCTTCTAAATCCTGGGTCGAAAATCAGAAAGAAACTCTCCCAGGGAACGACCGGCTTGGTGAATTGCAATATAGAGGAATGTGGGTCGACTTTGAATCGGACCCAAATGAGATTTTGTGCTTTTCTGAGAAAAAATCTCGCTCAATAATCTTTAATGATGGATACCTTGTGCTGAGATTGAAGGAAGTTCTTATACCTGCCGCGACAGGCGAGCACAGCGGGCGAGACACAAACATAAACATACAGTGGATGGAAAAGCAGGAATTTGAGGACCTCCTGGCTCAACAGCAAAGCCCCATGGAAATTGAAATGCAATATAAATAGTGAGCCTGCTTGCCCTGAGCTTGTCGAAGGGTCGAAGTATATAAGTAGTTTATGCCTCAGGTACTATTGGCACGGCCATCCCCTCGACTTCGCTTGGGACAGACCTGGCCGTGTTTTCACGGAAGGATTACTTTGTGGCTGCACATGCTGTGAGGGAGCAAATCATATTTACATCCCTGCCTGCTGGCAGGTAGGGTGGCATTTTAAGTTTACTTTGCGGTTTTGCAAACTTACAAATTGGTTTTGTAAGTTTACATTATGACATTGCAAATACCCAAAACCTCATTTTCAAGCCAAAAACGCACTTTTGGAATTTTCAGACGAATTTTAACCACTCGTCTCGGCGTAGGCACGAGCCGTAGCCGGACGGATTACGCAGATTTTCGCGGATTTTTTATTTGTCATTCCTGCGAAACCTGTCCTGAGCAAGGTCGAAGGAATCAATAATCGATAATCAATTTCGAGGGCTTCTACCTATGGCACAAGTTCCTCAGAATTCACCGGAACGAACTTAATCAGCAGCCTGAAACACCGTTTCAGGTCCGCTGGATTTTTTTGTTATGCGGATATTTCATTGATTGTATCCAACAACCCATAAACTAACAACGAATCTTGTACTCTAGCTTCTGGATGAGCAAATGAAACGACATATTTGTTGCTTTCTCGTTCGAAGCATCTAATGCCCCTTTTTGTAGTTTTCCACTTTTTTTGACCGAAACCAGCGACCCGTTTAAACAAATCCCCTGTTCCACCACATATGGTTAAATCAGGATTATAAATTTGATATTGCTTTTGAATAAAAATTTTATCTTCATTTGCAACTGTATTTAATGTCGCTTTATCCGTTGTATGGGTACCAGGTGACTTCTTTAAGTTTATGGCACAGATACTTTTTAGAACATCAACTCTGAATTCATTGGTGATTTTTGAATAATACGACCAGTCAGGTATAGAATTTATGTTCCGTATGCCATGAACCCATCTAGCAACATTGTCCCATGTTTGAGGCAGGCCTCCTTTTGCAATAAATTCTCTAAGATCCCATCCGCCACCGCCTAGATCATTAACCTCCTTAAAAATGAAAGCAATCTTTGGATTTGATGATAGATAGTCATTTACAGATACAACACCATCTTTAACAAAGCCTTTTCTATTGCCTTGCCATTCGTTAAATAGTGATGTTTCTGATTCTCTAATGTTCATTTATTTTACCTCCAACAATAATTGTACAGTCAGTATAAAAACGGGAAACACAGATTGTTTCTGCCCGTATAAGAAATTCCCGTTGCTTCTTCAATATTTATCCTAAGTCAGTGTCAGACGAAACCTGCCACATTGACAGAGTAGCAATCTGCCATAAAGGGATGTCTATGTCAAACAACCTTTTTTTAGTTCCCTAATCCTTTTGTAAAAAACTTAGAAGACTGTCGTGAGCTTTTCAATTGATTGTTGATTAATCATTACGGGACCATTCAAATACAGGATTGTCAATATCAAATTTCATTTTTTCATGAACATCATCCCATACCATTTCATATATCCGCACTGAAACCTCTTGTTTACCTTTGTCTTCTAAAGCCATTCTAAATGGAGTTATTACTGCACCTACAGCACTTACAAATCCCGCCGTAGCCTCAATGGTTTCTGCGACCTTAGTATCCGTAATTATATCAAGGGAAGTAAGCTGCCAACCGTTTGCAAGCGTGATCTTTGTGTCGGATGTGCCGTTTCCTGGTTTAATCGTAATACCATATTTCGCTCGCAGATCGGGTAGATAGACAATCTTTACTGAGTAACCATCTTTGTTAATGTCGGATGTCATTGGGACTTGCTCTGTGACTTTCTTAGAGGTCTTAGTGCCATCCGGTTTTTTAGTTTCGGTTTCTGTAACCATTGGCTTATATCCCGTAGCCGAGAACCCACTTGTGATAAGAAGGTACGGCTTCGGTAGGTAATAAGGAATACCCGTATCATTATCACCTAATTTTTTTACTGCGATAGACGAACCACAGCTTGTAAGAAAAAGGGTTGATACAATACACAATGCAAGCAGAAGCTTTGTAATTTTATTATACATGAACCATCTCCTTTCAAAAGCAGCATCCAACAACAGGTCGGACAGCCTAAGACAATTTATTTTTCTAATATCGATACCACCAAAGGCGCAAAGCATCCTTTCTCTGCGCCTCCGGATACTCCTATCTTACTTACAGTACCACTGCTGCAGTGTTGCTCGACACGCTCTCGCCGCCGACATTGACAGCCTTGCTTCGGTATTCAAGCTGGAAGCCCCTCGGATGTTTCCCTCAAAGCATCTAACTGAATTTTACCAAGCTTGAGCTTATAAAGCAATAACTTATTCTGATTTCATATATGTTTAAAATTAGTCAGCTTAAAGATAAGTCAGCTTGTCTGACTTTGCCTGCCCTGCGTAGTTGAACAACGAAGTGGGGTGGACAAAGGCAAGATTCCATGACAAAGCATGTCCTGAGCGCATTTATACTAAGCGGACCTGTCTTGAGCGTACCTGTCCTGAGTGCAATCGAAGGAGTCGAATGGGCTGGCTTTGGGAGTGGAATTTGCCAAGACTTGTCTGCCATCCGTATGGCAGAACACCAAGCTGACTGAAACCGTGTCAATCTGTGTTAATCAGTGTCTATTTTTTCTATAAGACGGGATTGACAAGATAATCCTGTTATCCTGTCCTAAAATTCGTGTTAATTCGTGGTTACATTTCTCCGCGTAATCCGTGAAATCTGTGGCTAAGATTCGTGTCTTTTTCGTGCCTTTTCGTGGCTAAAAATTAAAACACCATCGCGCAGCGGCACCACAACTCAAAACTCAGCGCCATGTCCTGATCCCGGTCGAAGGATTAAAACTCAAAACTCTTTCCCCTCCGTGTCTAATTTTGAATTTTGGTTCACCCCGTTAGATACGGAATTATCTAACGGGGTCAATTTGGATTTGTCCTTCGGATTTGCTCAGGCGGTTCGACAGCAAAGCCCCATGGAAATTGAAATGCAATATAAATAGTGAGCCTGTCGAACTATACAAGTAGTGAGCTTGCTTGCCCTGAGCTTGTCGAAGGGTCGAACTATACAAATAGCTCGATGTATAGCGGAGCAAACGTATCTTTCATATTAAGGACTGGCTATTGGCCCGGCAGGCTCATCATCCAGAATTATTTTGATTGCGTGACTCCAACCTTCTGGGATTTGTCTTCTTTCGGCTCTTTTACCTTAACACCCACAAATTTCAGATGTTCTTCATCCTGCACGTCAATCTTTATGAGATTTTTGCCTTTGAACTTGCCGCTCAATACTGCTTCTGAAAGCGGGTCTTCTATATAATGCTCGATTGCCCTTCGCAAAGGCCTGGCCCCAAATTCAGGATTGTAACCTTTATCGATGAGAAACTCCTTGGCCTGGTCGGTCAGCTCAAGCTTCAAGCCGTGCTCGGTCAGCCGCTTGAATACCTTTGCCAGTTCGTAATCCACAATAATTTGCAGGTCTTCTCTTGACAGCGCCTTGAAGACTATCGTATCGTCAACTCGGTTGAGGAACTCCGGCCTGAAATGACGCTCGACCTCCTTCTGCAGAATTTCTTTCATCTTCTCGTAATTCGAATCAGGCGTCTTTTTGCCAAAGCCGAACCCTGCCTGATTCCTAATCAGCTCGGCCCCGATGTTACTGGTCATAATAAGTATGACATTTTTGAAGTCGACGCTTCGTCCGAAGCTGTCGGTCAGCCGACCCTCATCCATAATCTGTAACAGGATATTGTAAACGTCCGGATGTGCTTTTTCTATCTCATCCAGAAGCAGAACCGCATAAGGCCGACGCCTAACTCTTTCAGTCAGTTGTCCCCCTTCTTCATAGCCCACATATCCCGGAGGAGCACCTACCAATCTACTTACATTGTGCTTCTCCATAAATTCGCTCATATCCAACCGTATAAGAGAATTCTTGTCGCTGAACAGAAACTCCGCCAACGCTTGAGCAAGCAGCGTCTTACCCACGCCGCTTGGGCCCAGCAATATAAAGCATCCCATCGGACGATTCGGGTCCTTCATACCGCTTCTGCTGCGTCT
>Ga0307433_1000501_pt1 | contig 29938 bp, 35 predicted proteins | sample SalMarWE160210MG_FD_202166 | JGI IMG/M metagenome (GOLD analysis project Ga0307433, IMG submission 202166) | Salt marsh sediment microbial communities from the Plum Island Ecosystem LTER, Massachusetts, United States - WE1603-210 | ecosystem: Environmental > Aquatic > Marine > Intertidal zone >... | reverse complement strand
CTCCATGTTTTTCTCAGGTTTCTTGTTAAAAGTTCTCGAAACAACAATGCTTCCTTTTCCAACTTTCTTTTCCATGGCGTCCTCCTATAACGATGCCGGGTTAACTCCTTTGGGATATTTATCCCAAATCTCTTTCAGCTTCCCAGGAAGTGATGTTGAACTGACCCTTGTGTCGATCTTTTTTCTTCCATCCTCCTGTAGAGCTTTCGCATAGGCTTCCAAAATCAAAGTAAACTGAAACTCCGGATACAAACGGTTCCCAGACGACCCACAGGTATCCCTATAAAGAGCCTTCGGGAGAATTCCTCTATCCTCCCATGCCCTAAGAGTCTTTATACTCTTACCCAAAGCAACCGCTAACTGCCGCAGAGTATACATATTCAACTCAACAAGAGTTCCATCAATAGATACCTGAAATACCTTAGGGTCCTTCGCACTTCGCTTACGGCGCGTCACTGTGACCCTTCGACTCCGCTGTCGGTCTACGGCACGCGAATTGACTCTATTTCTGTACTCCTCATCCTCACGGTATCTCTTTCGTTTCTTTTCAAGAAGCTTATCTCGATTTTTCTCGTAGTACTTCTTGTTATACTCTTTCTGCTCCTCTGGACTCTTGTGCGGCATTAGAAATCCTCAAGCAAATCCGTGATCTCTCTCGGTGCTTTAACCTTGAGAACATCAGTCGGCTTTCCTTCCTGAACGATCATATCAAAATCACCCTGCGTCATGATTTCACGTTCTCTCAAGCTCAAAAGAACAGCTTCATCAACAACTGGTTGATACCGAACAAGACTCTCAACCATAGGATCTTTTTTCTTATGCGCATCGATGAATGCCAACACAGCCGGCACGAGATACACCAACTTTCCTGCCCTGACTTCATTCTTCACCTCAGCATAAATACTACCGAGCTTCAGGACCTTATGCCCCTTCTTGTCCGGCTTTCCAAGCTCCTCAACTAAAATCAGCAAACGAGCCCTCAAAGCAGACTTCCTTTCCTTGAGAATCTTCTTCTCAAGAATATCGAGGATACTCCAAAACGTGACACACTCTTCAGTTGTAAGCTTTGCAATGTCTCCTTTCAGCAGCTTTCTGATGTCGAAGACACCCTTCGCAACTTTAACCAAACTCCTATCCAACATACCCTTCTCCTTTCATTGAACATCGCCATAAACGTTACAGCCCATGGCCTGATAATCCCGAAGCCGATGGAACGCCTGCCCCACAAGCTCTTCAATTGAAGTATCGACAAAATCAACCGTAATCGGATGACACTTTCCAATAAGATCCCTCAGAATTCTCCCAACAGTCTGACGAATGTCAGCTTGTGGAGAAGCCAAAAACAAAGTATCCAAAGATGGAATGTCAAGGCCCTCCTTTGACATCCCATACGTCGAGAAAATTACCTGCTTCTCCTGAACTGCCTCTCTATCGGACTTCTTCGTTCCTCCAATAAGAAGCCCCGTATGCTCTGAATCTCCGCCGGATGCAACCAGCATGTCTCTCAATATTTCGAGCTGATTTATCCTCTCGGATATGACCAAGATTCTTCGACCCTTCTTATAGGCTTTCTCAATCTGGCCTGAAATGGCTTTGTTACGCCCTTCGTGCACCGCTAGAGCAGATAGCATCTTCGCTCTGCGCTGCATCTTATCCATCCACTCAGCACCCCACTCGGCCGTGTTCACGGGAGTTCTCAGCTTAACGATGTACACCGAATTATCAATTGCCTCAGACTCAAGCTCATATGCAACTGGACCGATGTTCGAATAAATCACAGGCCACATACCGTCCATCCTGTCAGGAGTAGCTGTGAGCCCAAGCCTCATAGCAGCCGGATATTTCCAAATAGCAGTCTGCCACACTTCAGCTCCATACCGATGAACCTCATCGAGGACAAGGAGTCCAAACGACTTCAAAAACTCCTCTGGTATATCTCGCTTCTTCGACGTTATGGTCTGTGTTGATGCCACAACTACGTCGTGAGTGCTTCCATTATCCTTTTTATTCCTACGAAAAACCCCAACTGTAGCCCTCGACCCCAACGTTTCCTGAAGAGCTACCTTCCACTGCTTCTCAAGAAATTCTTTGTGCACCAGAATGCAGGTAGGAACGCCAAGATTCAAAAGAATCTTAGACGCCATTATAGTCTTGCCCTTCCCACATCCGGCGCTCAAAATGCCCCCAGAGAAGCCCTTCTCAGACGCCCCCTCAGATAGGAACTTCGTCATAACTTGTATGGCTTCCTCTTGACCCTCTCTCGGGTCAAACTTTGGTGCCTCCCTTGGAATCCTTCGGTCTCCTTTGATGACATCAACTTTTGCTTCATTGACAAAAAATCGATGAGCACTACGCGGAAACCGAAACACTTGGGTCTCCTCATCATGCTCGAACATCTCAAACTTTCCCTTCTCCCACGGAAGACTTATTGTATGAGCCTTCTTCAACTCTTCCAAAAACTCTGGAGCTACATCAGACCTTCTGAATTGAACTGTAGAATCCAAGATTACCATCAACGTCTCCTATACCCAAACTTCCCAGCAAGATCCCAATCGACGCCTTCGCCGATTATCCCCAACGCTTCTCTCGATAAAAGCCCAGTCCATTCCTCATTTTTGTAATACGCCTTGTAGAAGGAACTCTTTCTATCCGATCCGACAACAGTCGACTTTTCATAATCAATAAATCTATCCCCCATATCTAAATCAAAATACCTCGCTACCCTTTTCGTGAACATCTCTGGATTCGTAACCAACTCCTCGAATCGAAACATCGGAAATCCAGACTCCAGATACGAACGATTCTTCACGTTCCACAACTCTATGGGAGATGAAACGCTTCCACAGCCGTCCCTAGAGCGCGTCTTCCAGAGTGTCCGTAGAAAATCTTCGAATCTCCTCGGTAGGCTCTGACTGTCGTATGGAACACGATGAAGCGATAACAGCCACGAATAGGGGTCCCTCACAAGGAATGCGAACCGAACAGCTTTCTCCTGCACAAGCCAATATCTGTCGAGCCTTTCCTTAGAAGGCGCTGCAGAATGCTTCCATCCGAATATGAGGGGGTACGTGATTTTGAAATATGCATCATAAAGACTGTCAATCAACCCTCTGCTTGGAATCCTTTCGAACGCGTCTAACCCTCTTCCCTCAATGACGTACACCTCATAAAAATTCCCCTCGACCAACTTCGCTGCATACTTTGTTCCTGTATGCCGCTCTCCGAAAAACTTCAGAAAGAAACTCATGCCGCCTTCTCTTTCTTCTCTCCATCCTTGTACGCTTCTATCCATGAACGCCCAACACCCGGTCCAGCCTTCATTGGAACACGCAACTTGACTGCGTTTTCCATATGCCTCTGAATGTCCGCAGCTCCCTCTTCGATAAAGTCTTCTCTCAACTCACAGATCGTCTCGTCGTGAACGAAAGATAGAATCTTCGCCTTTCCTTCTCCGGTCCAATAATCGTAGAGCACGCCTCTCTCTTTCCATTCCCGATAGAGATTTCGGCCCGCAATCATCAGAACGTCAGCAACAGACCCCTGGCAGGGGGTATTCGAAGCCTCCCTGAATGGAGCCCCATACTTTCGTCCGTCATCATCTGCAATGATCATTCTTCTCTCAGTATTCGGAGACATCCCAATAGGAAGAATCTCCGGGTCAACCTTGATATACCCCTTCGGTATGAACCGAAGCCGCCCCGTGATTGTCTTCACGTACCCTCTCTCAGCTACATACAGATGCATCCTCTTCTGATACTCTTGAACCCTCGGATACATAGTATGCCATCGGCGCCAGATGACTTGAGCTTCAGGAATAGAAATCCCAAGATTCGCTGCGAGAGTCCTCGGCATCATCTCATAGATAATCCCTAGATTGAGCACCTTACCTGTACCGCGGCCGCAATGGCACCCATCAGCCGTTTGTTGATGGAGGTCAATATCCTCGATATACGCCTTCATCAAGTTCTCATCTTGGCTCAGATGCGCCATCATTCTCAAATCAGCCTGAGAATAATCTGCATCACATATGACCCATCCCTCCTCTGAAACGAACGCCCCTCGGATCTCCCCGCCGAACTTTTTCGGATTCGGTATGTTCTGAAGATTCGGGTTTGATGATGCCAAACGACCCGTAGCTGCTCGGTTCTGATTAAACTCACATCGAAGACGCCCATCGAGAGACCTATCTGCTTTCTCTATGAGAGATAACGTATAATTTGAAAGAAACTTCGAAATCTTCGAATGCCTATCCTTGAGGTCCATAATACGCATCCCCTTGGACCCCTTGCGTAATCTCTCCCGTATCTTCTTCCGAATCTTCGCATCAATCGAAAACTCGTGGTTCTTTCCCTCCCCCATGAAGGGGAGCACAGGCCAAACTTTCATCTCCTTGAAAAGGATTCTAGAGACGGCCTGATTTTTGTTCGGATGAACTCCAACGATATGCTCAAACTCCTCCACAATATTGGCCTCTTCTTCACGAAGAGACACGTCAAGACTCAAAATTTTGTCCCTGTCAATTGCAAAACCAACTTCACGCATATGAACTAACACCTTTGCAAATTCACATGACATTTCTCTAAAAGCTTTAATAGATCCATAGCTCTCAAGCTCTGGTACCCACAATTCACCCAAACGAAGTGCTGCCAATGAATCGTCCCCACAGTAATCTCCAACTTTAAGAGAACTAACCTCATGAGCTCTCGTTCCATCTGGAACGACATCTGTCCAATCCTTCATCTTCATCCCAAGGTACTTTCTCGCAGCAGGCTTCAATTTCAATCCACCTTGTCCTGGTAGCTGCTTCCCTAGAGCGAACTGGGCGATTTGGCTGCAATAAAGCTTGGCTTTGACTTCAATCCCAAATGATCGAAGCGCCATGTACTCATACTTCATGTTATAAGCCCACGCTTCGTTGACAGGGTCCTCCAAAACACGCTTCACAGCTTCAAAAGCCTCTGGGGGTGCCTGAGGCCCCTCCGAATGTGCAAATGGAAAATACGTCTTGGATCCATCTGAAAATCCGAATCCTATGCCAACTATCTGAAGCATATCGTGCTGAAGGGGTGCATCATTCCTCGGAAACGATGAGGTTGCCTCCACATCTATCCCATACTTATTGCAAGCCGAAACTTTCTCTAAGAATTCCGATATATCCCTGTGAGATGAAATAATAGACTTCATTTAGTTTACCTATGAAAGAAATTCTTCAGCCAAATCCTCATAAATAGCCGGCATATTAGAAAGAAAATCCATAAAGATCGGCACCATAATTTTTCGCATGGTCGGGTGTGCATGCGGATCACACCTCATAGCAAAGATATGTCTCCACTCTCGCAGGTTTGCTCCAACAACAATTTTTGCCTTAAGAGCTATGGGCAATACCGAACGTGCGATCTCTGCCTTCTCACCAATTCCGACCATATCCATATACATTCTCTCACTATACAATATGGCTTCTCTCCACTTGTACGCGCATCTCTCATCTACGAAACCTGGCTGCTCCAGCACTGTTATCTCATGACTAAACTTACCCTTGGAGTAATTACAATATCGTGTAGACTCTTGCGCAAATGATGCCAGTCGATGCCGCACCATCTCGTGGGTAAACCCCCTATCTGCTGTAATGAATGCTACTGCATAACCAAACTCCAACATTGCATAATGCCCCCTTTTTACAAGCTTTCTAATAAGCCTATCATCAGACCCCTCGGATATTTTTTCCTCCGACTTATAGCACGTTCGAGCAGCCTTCTCGATAAGCTTCTGAATGCCTATGCCTGATTCGGGGACAAAAAATTCAACCGAATACGACGGCCTTACAACCTTCATACTTACTCCTTTACCTTTTATAAAGAAATTTAGACCGCTTCTGGCGGATACCTAGAGATCATCCTCTTCTATAACTCTCCCTGCCCAACCTGCAAAAGAGGATAGATAAAGACTATGGACTTCTCCATCCTGCTCATACTCAACGCCGGGCTCATCTGGAGGAGGAAGATGTGAAAAAAACTTCTTCGGCCGAACATCATCCCCTATTCTTAGGACCCTTCTCCGTGTCTTCCCTTTTCCTTTATTGGTATAAATCTTGCCAACATAAATATCCATTCTTCTCATAAGATATCTCCTTTATGTCTTGAATAGCGATGCTGACTCAGAATTAGCTAAACTATCTAATTTACCTAAAATCAAAAGGGAATATCATCATCCCCTTGCCCAATAGAAGCCTTCACCGGTCCACCATAATTAACCGGCTCAGCAAGACCTCCTTGAATAAGCTTCTTCATAATCTGCTCAGGGGTCTTCGGGGCCAAAATAACTGAATAATCAAATGGAAGAATATTCTCTGGAATCTCAATCCTTCCTTCCCACTGAATCTCATTTCCAGTATTAGCCTGCTTCTTATCGGTTCTGAAGAACCTACCCTGCCAACCTCGAACACCTCCGTTCTGCTGCTCCCGCCGGCGCTTTCGCTTGATAACCGTTGCAAGCTGAGTCTTCGCTATCAACAACGTCAACTCATTCCCTTCTTCATTCCGAACCGTTCCATCCTTCAACGTATAGGGAGTGTGATTTATAACCGTATATGCATGCGCCGTATAAGGCTTCCGCTGATTCTCCGGAATTACTTTGCTCCTACAAATCGGACATGCCATTGGAACTCCAGTCTCAGGATGTGGAAGTCCCTCGATACATGTTGTATGATTCCTCCAATGAGACATTTTAAAATTATGCTCTTCAAATGCATAGGGAGTCGGATATCCACCGGGGTTCATTATACCATCCACGAACGTGTATAAATCTCCCTCTCCGTCTTCCGGAGTAACCAACATATACACCCGAGGAATGTAACCCTGTTCTGCAGCTCTAATCTTCTCCTCCAAATACGAGTCTGCATCATCCCCCGACCGAAAATACCTTGGTTTCACTTTATCTGGCATGTCTAATTCTCCCTGAGTTCTGAGAACCCAATACTTTTTGGCTTTCTAAGCCGGTTTTCTTCTGCATCACATAGTGACACATTGATTATGGTAGTATCTGCGATTTTGTCAATCATTAATCGCAATAACAGCCTTCGGAGACCGATAAAATACATTCCCAAATGCAACACTCGAAGTAGGCTTTATGATAACCCAAGACTTTCTGGGTGTATCCATCTTTCCCCCAAAGTGATTTGCACCCTTAACGGGATTAGCTCGATACCCCAATGCCCATTGATCAAGCTCTTTAAGCATAGTCTCCCAAAATGGCTTGTGACCGCTCCAACGCAACCTATTAGGCCATCTCTTCGGCCTCTCTCCATCTAACCGAAGATCCAATATCCACTTTCGCCTTAAAGTGCTTCGTCTCTTTACCGCAGCCGAATATCCTCTAATAACGTCTTCAAGTGTCGTCCCCCTAGACGACGCCTTCCATCTTGAAGCATACACCCAAGCTATTCCGATACACTCCTCATACGCAACGAACCCTGCCTCACCAACGCAACTCCTTGCAAGCCACAACTTGGTCGTGTCATTCCACTGAGACTCTGGAATTGGTCTCTCAAAGTTTCTCTGCTCACTCCCGACACCAATGGCACTCATCAGCATCAACATAAGAATCATCAATAATCTCTTCATAAAAAACTCCTTTCAGACTGCTATCAGCCCTGCTTCCCGAATCATCTGAGCGACGTTCTCCCCTTTCTTAACCAGATCAGCCGGGTCGCTTTTGTTATACCCCGGAGCCCGGGGATACCTGACCCCTTTCAACAGCGTCTTGTCCTGAATTCCAAGTATCAATCCTCTCTGACCTGTCCATCCAGCAGGATCATTGTCAAAAAAGGAAACAACTGAAGTAAATTCCTCGCACAACCTTCGTTCTTGTACCTTTGAAGAACTCGACCCCATGAGCCCCAGCACACTGTACTCATCAAGCATCCCAGCATTTCGTAAAGCCTGCCAAGTCAATACTGCATCCATAACTCCCTCAACAACAACTGCAATCGTATCTCTTTTGGCTAAATGTTCACCAAAGAAATAAAGCGCCTTTGAAAACTTAAAATAATTAAAATACTTCACAGACCTTAGCTGCTTTGTGTTCGGAGTAACTGCATACTGAAGATCAACTAATCGCCCAATTGCTCCAACTAAATCCTGATACCCTGTGCAATTATACTTGTTCTCACCAGTCATCCTTCTGACTGGAAACACGACTCTATTCTGCAACGCGTCATAAAGACTTCCCCACGCCTTCAAAGTCTCAAGATCAATCCCTCTGCTCTCAAGATATGGAATCTCAACATCTTTAAACAACATCCTCAAAATACTCTCGCAGAGAATGTCATGCTTTACAGGGGCATCCTCATCTTTCTCGCCGAACAGCCCCAAATCGAGAACCATCTGCACCGGGTCCCCCTCTTCGATATCTTCAACCCAATCACGAAGCTTTCGAAGATCCGTCCTCTTTGAAAGCTGTTCATACTTGAACAATAAATAAGACAAAGTTCCCCTGAACTTACAGGAAAAACAATTCACCAACGATGGCTTTCCTTTATCGTTGACACTAATTCCCATTGATCCCGAATGGTCACTTTCACGTGTATGACCTTGACGCCATTTGGCTAGAAGGCACGGGATCTGCACATTCTTCTCATAATCAATTACGTTGTCTATACCGAGCTCCTCAAGCACCCTTCCGAGCTGCTTCCTATTCATCGCCCTTTTCCCCCTGAAGAAAGGGAAGAACTGCATCTATTTGCGACGCAACTCCCGAAGCTTTCCCTCCAGGCTCTCCAAATCTCTCATTATGAAGATGCCCCTCAATAGTCCCGATAACTCCCTTCAGATACGCAACCATAGGCCCATCTATGATTTCTCCTTGCCGTTCGGTAACGTATCGAATCGCCCCAAATAATTCCGCTAGATCTTTATCGTTTACTTCCAAATACATAGTAACCTCAGTACTCTATCTGTGCATCGATTATACCCGATTCATCAAAAGACCCCAAGTCATCTGAACTTTGGCCCTTATCTGGAAACTCCATATTGTCTAAATCCCAACCACTAACCCATTCTCCACTTCCTTCCCCCTCTCGAATCTTCAACATTTTAAACAGCATCTCTTTGCTCACTTTCAGATCCTCCGACTGATACATCCCAACAATAACGTCAAACCACATTTGAACATCGCCATACTTCAAAGTATCCGCAGTACCCAACTCCTTCTTCCCCTCAAGATTAAACTGATGAGAAATCCCAATAGGTATCCCCTCATCCTGAGCAACTCTTTTTAACCCTTCACAAACGTTTGACCATCTCTCCCACTTAGCTTTACCCCCTGTTTCATCGTAAAGAAGATACCCACCGTCTATCCACACAATAGCAGGCTTATACTTCCTAATTTTCGCCTTAACCCCTGTGACACTCAAATGCGTACGATCTCCAGATACCCAAAATGGAAGGCCCCCCTCCATATCCCGAAGAGCCCTCTCCCACCTCTCAAGTTCCTCCCCACTCAGCATTCCTGCTCTAAATCGCTTGTACGGAAGCTTCGCATTCGTCGCATCAACCCTACGAACTATTTGCTTAACCGACATCTCATTTGAAATCAGTAAGGGCAAATAGCCCATCTGCCACTGAGTACAAGCTAAAACTACTTCTCCCCACGTTTTCCCAACGCCCCCTCGACCAGCCAACATGATCAAATCCTCTGGCTGAAATCCCAATGTGGCTTCATTCAGAAGACGCCAAGGTGTCGGAATCCCAACCATCCCCTCACACTTAGCGACCTCATAATATTCATCCATACGACTCATAGGCCGCACTGCAAGATTAATATCCCTTGAAGATACCCCTCCAATGTCCATATCAACGACCGTAGACTTCATAACCTCAAAGGCCTTCATCGGGTCGCCCTTCTCCATAAGCCGTGCGATAGACCTCAATGAAGTTCTCATCGAATTATGGACATGCCTCTTTCTGAGCTCTTGAACTGCAAGCGAAATCGGAATGTCCGTTTTCTTTACAGAAAAATCCGGATAATGCTGTGCCAACAAATCAATCGGTGGCGGCTTTCCGTGCTCCGTATACACCCCTCTCACAAAATCCCAAACATCCTTGTGACTCACAAAAAATCCGTCTAGAACATTCATGTCCACGATGTCGCCGACCTTATCCTCAAGAACCGCCGTTGAGATTAACGCTGCCTCATAATCCATCTACTTTCTCCATCCATCCTCGATGCGGAACAACTATCTCATCCAAGCCCAAAAGATCTGTATCATTCGTGAATATCTTGACAACTTCGAACGCAGTCCTTGTCCACCCACGAAATTCATGCCTATCTCGAAAAAATATGACCTCTGGAACAACCTCCTCAAGAACTTCTGAAATCATCTCCCGATAGACAACCTCTCCAACGACAAACCCCACAGCTCGATAATCAAAATTCTTCTGTATCCATTCCTCTGCACCTCTCTTCCATGTATACCTCCCTAAAATATACCCCTGGAGCCTCGAGGCCATCAAAACACTACTCATAATTTCTTTAGCTTTAGACCCCTTATTTGTGGTCAAAAGTATCCTATAATCAACCCCAAACCTTGGAGCTGGCTTATTCGATAACTCGCCTCTAAGCATGGCTATGCTTTAATCAAGACCCAATCGCTGTCGCTCAAATTCCTCTGCCATGGCATAGGCCCCCCGCTCATGAATGCTCTGCCGGTACGCCGGCATTCCCCTCAGCCAAGCTTGAATCCAACCTGGAACAGTCCAAAGAAGAACGCCAAGAGGTATCCATAGAACAAGGAAAATCACTCCCATAAGCGCTGCACACCCGACGAAATACGATGCCCCAAGAACTGGGCTCATTTGTAAACAAAGCCTGAAACAAGCAACCTCAAACTGATAGACATGCTCCTGCTCATGAAACTCAGTCTTAGTATCAACGATACCAAGCTCTCCGGCCCTTCCGTTTCCCAGCCAACCTCCGTGCCCCACAACCCCGCCGACCATACCCTTCCAAGACTTATCGGCAATCTCGCACCAAAGACCCTTTTCCCAAAATAGTCTACCGCCCTTCATCATCCGAATCCCGAGAACGATCAACCATGCGATCAAATCTGGACCTAGACAGTAGGCAAACGTCAAATAGTACCTGCGGGGTAGCTTCTTCATGGCTTAAAGCTCCTTCGGCATAACACCGTCGTCCCGAAACAATGAAGCATCCCATCTACGCTTCGCATATGTTCTTGTGCGCTGATACCTACCGTTTTTCAGGTCATCATCCCATCTTGCGAAGGGTGTATCCCCCAACGCCCGAATGATGGCCCTCGACGCGGTCTCTGTCTTATCAAGTACATCTTGAAGATACTTGTCCGCAACCTGCCGGCAAAGCCTCTTCAGAGCAAACCCAGGGGCGTTAACTGAATGGCTCCAGAACATCGACATAGCCAAACTGTAGTGCTCCGGGAGATCTGCCACAGAGGACAACGGAGTACCCTCATAGAATACCTCCAGAATAGACTTATCAACGACCTCTGAATCCTTGCAATACCGCAAAGCCTTCCTGCTCATCTTCTCAAAATGCTCCGCTCCATAATGGAGCTGAACACCAAATCCAGCCTGGTCAGAAAACGCCTCATGGAACTCCTTAACCCATCTGGTGCACTCCCTTCTTCCTCTTCCCGATGTCGGCATTACGCCACCCTCGTCACCCGTGAACATGCTTCGGATGAACTTTCCGTCGACAATCCTTCCGGTCTGGTCCCACAAGCACTTTGAGTCATGTGACAAATACACCCCGTATTCTCCCATATGGAACTCAATCTCACCCAGAAGCCCTACAGCTCTCATTCTGCTCATGAGCTTCCACAGAGGCCCCTGATCATTCTTCAAGTTGTTATCGCGAACAGCTTTTGGATACACCGCAATCGCCTGATGAATTCCCGCGGTCATCCCGGTCCCATCATAGTTCATAACAGACCCAAAACGACCGTTGCTCTCAACCTGGGCTGTGAGCCAAGAAATTTCATCCAGATGGGTGCTCGAATCCTCTGTACCCAGCAGAACAGTCCCCTTCATACTCAAGCCTCTGTAGTCCCTGAAATTTACAACTTTTGCTCTCGATACTGACATAACTCCTCCTATTCCGACCAACCCAAACTGGTCAGATTTTTATTGGCGATTACAGCCCGAAAATTGCTCCCCTTCATCTCTTGAATAACCATACACTCACGAACAAGCTCATAGGCAGCTTTTCCATAAATTAGCTTATAAGTTTCTGGGTCAAGATTGGTCGTAATCACCGTGGTCTTTTTATCCCTTGATCGCTGACGAAGTAACGCCCCGAACTTATTTTCTGCAAATCCCGTCGAAGACCGATGCTCCCGACCAAGATCATCAATAACCAAAAATCTAATTTGAGATGAACGCCCGCAAATGGTCTCCCGTGACTCTAGGAAGAGTGGTCTGTCTTCTATCCATGCCTCCTTGAGCTCTGCAGCAGTAACACAGAAGCTTGGCACTCTATGAAGACCCCAAACAGCTTTGCATAAGACGGCACCTACATGGGACTTCCCAATACTATTATCCCCCCAAAGAAACATCCCAATGCCACGCCGAATATGCTCCTCCAAATTCTCAAAATACTTGCCTACAGCTTTGAGCTGACTTTCCGTAAGCCCTTTTCGAGTAGCTCCCCAAAAACGCTTACCAACATTCATAAGCTTTAAATGCTCACCTGTAAGCTTGGTCGGCATCAAGTTTCCTCTCCAATTCGTCTCTGTACTGTTTCGGAGTTTTATCGCGAATTATGGCCTCGGGTGGAACTCGATGAGACTTAGCCCAATTCGACACATATCTAACCTCATCATTAGGACTATGCGCAATTTGGCTGATAACAGCCTTGTTCAAATCGAAGTCCCAAACTTCGACAACCGTCTTGCCATCTTCTGATGCTCTAATAAAAATGTGCCTATGCCTGAGCAAAGTTCTTTGACTTACTGTACGCCTCATGAATTCCTCCGCTTTGCCGCCTCTATCCGACGGTCTTCAAGTTTCATCGCCTCTTCAATCACATCAATAGCTTCCTGATCAAACTCCTCCGAAATCTGCAACGAAGACTCCACCATACTTCTATCACGATATTCTGCGGTTGATACTGTGGAAAGCCCATTCATCATCTCAGGATACCAAGATCCGCCAAAGGACTTCATGACTCCTACGGAGGGATAGCCGTTTACCTTATATCGTCTGCACAAATCCTCCCAGTTTCGGCAGACATATTGAACATATTTAACCGTATCCTCAGAACCATATTCCTCAATCATCATTTTCATAAGACCATAGTCTTTGCCAACCCATCGTGGGATTACTCCCTTCCACTCAGCACGCTTCCATTCATCTTCGAATACAAACCTCATATCGGTACAAGTATACTCTGATACATCTTTTTCCGCCATTTTGGAACGGAGTCTCTCCTCACGACTCTGTCGGGTAAACGGTATAGGCTTTTTAGGCTTCTTAGGAGGACGCTCTGTGACTCCAACTAGAGCGTCGACAAGAGGGGTTCGATGCTTAAATCTCAAAGGTGCCATCTCCAACCGTGGGTCATCACTTGGCTGAAGAGCCACATATTTAAAAGGATATTCTTTTAGATCTAGAGAATATTCAAAAGAAGATTCAATAATATTATTTATCTCTTGTGCCCCTTCACCCTGGAGAAGAGCCACGGAAAATCGATAAAACCACCTGGATGACCCAATACGCTGCATAAGGAGAAGCCCCTTATTCTTCAGGCTTCTCAGAGTTCTCTCTATGGTTGACCTGCTTACGGAAAGAAGCTCTTCTAGTTCAGCCTTTAGCACTGCTCTAGCTGCCTGAAGTGTATCAATTGTTAATACCAAACGAACTTCTCTGTCACTTAACCCAGGGTAAGATAAAACCTTCTCTACCGCGACTACCATAACGTCTCCTTTGGATAAATAGGGGCCTCCTCTGATGCAGCTCCGACCCAGTAGGAAAGATTTCCTGAAGGAGTAGATCGGAAAGAGGAGGCCCCAAAAGATGGTGAATTGCTTTACAGGATCTGTATATACTTGAAGTCAATCACACCTTACCTGCATCTAATAGGGTGTTAGCAGAATGATAATAATTCACCGCAAAAAGATTGTAAAGAAGTTTTACAAAATGCTTATAACTCTACAAGTTGCTGTAGTAGAGTAACGTCCAAAGATCGTCAATTCCCGTATTGATTGAACTTATTTTCCATTGCTCAAATCCCAAATGTACAATTCCACGAAAAAGCGAACGTAAAATCCTGGCTGTTCCAGATAGCTCTCTCCGAGAAATCCCAACTTCACTAAGTTCCTTACAAGACATCATGTCAAGCTTAGAATCTGACAATTCTACGACTTTGAAGACTATCTCTGTTTCTTTTAAGAACGTCACAACTTCCTTTGAGACTCCTGTGTCATTAAACAGTAGAGTCTTTTCTTCCTCCAACTGAAATAATTTACAAAAGCTAACCAATGACTGAATCTCCCCAACAGCTTTCTCAAACCTCAACCGAGACTGAGCATCCAAATCAGAAAGCTCGTACCTTTTTGACACTTGAACGGAATAGTTCCGTTTGAGGTCAGAAGCTCTCGGAACCGAAGTTCCACTAAGAATTTCTTTTGCCTTATCTGGAACAATGACTGGATTCATCCCAACACGTCTGACATCCTTTGCTTCATCATCAGTAGTAACTGGTACAGCGTCTTTGCCATGTTTCTCCTGAAACGCCTCGCCGAATCGTTCCTTTGCCTTTGGGCCCAAATCCATATACCGAGCTTCTCGATTCCCTTCACAGACAAGGTCAAAAGACTTCATCTCTTTCATAGATGACTCATAGGATGAAAGAACATTCCCTGCTGCCCATTGAACATCGAAATCTGGAACTGTATTTCGATCTCGGTCCAACTTAAGCTTAAGGTCGTAGCCGTATTTAAAATCATTCATCGTCTGAACATAAATTCCCTGCGAAAAAATCTGCCCCTTGAAGCGTTCCTCCATGAGAAGTGCCCCGCAGTAGCATCGATAGATCTTATCCGAAGGAATCTCATCTTCTACAAGGGGGAGAAACCGAGTTTTGAAACTATCCCAAACTCCCTCCTCGATTTCAACCTGAACCTTTACCCCGTAAAAAGGATCATCTGGATATTCTGTTTGAGTAAGAGTAAACAGCTCACGATTTATTTGGACCCCATTCAGTTTTTCGACATGCTCAATAGATGGAGCCCAACAGAAATCTCCTGAGAATACCTTCGCAGAGATCCCTGCTCTACAAAAAGCCATCAAAGCCAACGTGAGCCCCTCACCATGCTTTCCTCGAAGACTCTCTTCCGTATCCTTGTCCGTCTCGCCTAGAAGGAAGCTTTCCACACCGACCTGTGTCCCGAGGTTCTCTACGAAGAGATTCCCCTCTTTATGGTAGACTGTCATTGGATTTTCAAGATCATTTGAATCAAGTGCATTCTGAAGAACCTCACGAAGGCCCTCCCATAATCCCCATCCTGAAGCGTATTTCGGTACCATCGTAAAATGTATTTTTGACATGCTATTCCTCGCTGATGAAGAAAAACGCTTTCCACATCCTGTTCAAACGCTTTTCAATTTCTGAAAGACTCTTCTCCAAGTCCTCAAGTTTAACTGCATAGATTGAAATTTGAGTCCAATACTCTCTAGCCCCATACAAAGAGAGTGTAATCGCATTGTCGGTCTGGAGACTCTGTATGAGCCAATGATATACCTCTACGATAATTCTTGGCGGGTTCTTTTCACTTTCACATGCAGGTCCGTTGACTGGTTGCTCCTTGAAATATATCAACGGCTTTAATTTTTCTGAAATTCGGTCTTTGTTTGAACTATCCGCTTTGTAACCGGCGCTCAACAAGACCTCATGTACATGGCTTAGGCCTTCGTTCATGACTACTCCTTGTTAGGGTTTACTATTTTTGAGATAGTTCAAGTATAGTATACGCAGCAATTTTGTCAAGAATTATTAATCGACTGTTTTTATGATTTGAACCGCGCCGACTGTTAACCCCACAGAAATAATAACCCCGAAGGTAAACCAAATAGCAGGATGCTTCCAAACAGGAGTCTTTAGTAGTCTTAATCTTTCATTTTCTTCAACAACTTGATCATATGCTTTTAAGGAACTCTCGACACTTTTGTACAAACCATCAGAATAATTTCTTTCTACTTCAGACATCAATCTAAGTCGCTCAACAGTGGCTTCACTATCACCCAATGCTCCTGCGGATAACTCGATCTTTTTCCTCAACAATGGAATGGTCTCTACATCTGAGAGAATCTTATTCGCCATCTCATCCGGAAACCAAACTCCGGATTGCCCCTGATACTCTAGACGGACGCTTTGCGCATACCCTTGGCTACTGGCCATAAAGACGATTAAAGCGATTAACCACCTCATCAGTACTGAGCTCTTTGACCTCATTTCTCACCTTCTCTATCTCCACATCAATTTTTTCGGACTCCTCTGCGATTCGTTTTTGAGTCTCAGCATGCTTTGCAACAATTTCATCTGTACCGTTCCGGAGCTTCTCAATACGGGTTTTCTCAACCTTCAGTGCATCCATCTTCTTTCCGAGATAGACCACCTTGGCTTTATCCTTCTCATAGGAGATGGCTAATATCGCAGCCAGAATCACAATGATACCTCCGAGAATCCATACCAAATGTTCCTTAATCCACTTCAAGGCTTTCATGACTTATTAACTTCCCCTATGGAGATGTCTACATCGTACTTCTTCTTGACCCATTGCTTCACGATGTTGAATCCAACCATTGAAACACAAGCCATAGCGCAGAAATACAAGATTCTCTTACCAACTGTGTCGACGCCTGGGGCAACTTCTCCTTGGGCGATAATACCTACCACAACGCTCAACACGAGAAGTGCCAACGGATACACCCGACGAGTCCAGAAGACCCACTTGTACTTCGCAGCCATAGTCGCGGTAAATAGACGGGTTTTCAAAACCTGCGCGACTACCGACAATACCAAGGCATACGCAATCCCCATCCAGTGAGGCCAAACCTCATTTGACAAAAAACTCCACACTTCTTGAATAGTACTCATTTGGTACCTCCTACTTAAAGTATACTTTGAACTTGAAAAATAGAAAAGCCTTTGCAGCTCCCAACCACAAAGGCTTTTCAATGGTAATCGCAGGAAAGATGGTACTACGCGTCGAGCTCAAACTCAAGTGTAATCGAACATCCATCTGCAGCCGTTGTGCCGTTCACGACTTCTACACTCAGTCCGAGCTTTGTGACAGCATTCCCTGATTGAAAATCCAACTCTGAATCATCACCTTCGGTAGGACTTACGATGGTAGCCGTTCCATCTCCATTATCTGACACCGAAGCCGCGGTATCGGCCTCAATAACTGTCTTCAACTCCGCAATCGTTACAGCTGTTATATCAGCTGCATCTCCAGTTCCAGGAACAGCAGCGGCTACTGTTAGTCCGGAACTTCCGACAGTTATGTCAACTGAACTCCCCGTACCCTTTTTGTCAGACTTAACTCGTAGCTGATCTGACCCGTTATTCATGGCCAATCCACCTACAAGCTGCTCATTGATTTGATTGATCACCTCTTGAAGCGTGGTCTCGGTATTTATATCCACAATCGATATCGTCTGAGCGCTACCCCCATCAAGAGTGATATCAAAGGACTTCCCGTTTAAACCTGGGTCGGTAACGGGCCAAGTGGTCTCATCATCCTGATACCCTGCAGCCGCATCGAACGTCGCCGTAGCCGCTCCGACGTTGTCCACATCCATGACAATTGTGTCGCCCGAAGCCAGGTTGAACGGTGCGGACCCTGTGACCTTGGATGCCGGCAGGTCCACGTTTCCGCCATCGGGATACACCGTGATCTTACAACCACTGCTATTCATTCCTGAAAGGGCTTCGTACGGAATTCGATCACTCAATCTCCGATTCCCTGAAGTTCCCACAACTCCGTCAGAACCCTGAATCAGAATCTCGTTACTCTGACTCGGAACTGCGGCCTGAAACGCCAAAGTCGTGTTATTCCAATAGAAATTGTCAGAAAGCCGCTGTATCCGCATGTAGTAGGCTGCATTCGTGTCAACTTCAGCTTGCACCACACCTGGTGTTCCATCATTAGTGCCGGCTTGGGCAGCACCCTTAAATACGTCATAACCAACCTTCAAAGTCATATCTTCCTCCTTCTAGACAACGTAAGCCGCAGTCAATGCGGCCGCTACATGTGCGTTGCTCTTTGCCTTGATGTCAGCCAACAAAAGTTCCAGAGTACTCAGACTTGATGCATTAGCCGCATCAATATCGTTGGTTGAATCATTATTCAAGTGAACTCCAGCCTCGGTCCGATGAGTGTTGAAGTCTGCCTTCAACTCAGTAGCCAACGTATTGGCTGAGGTAAGGTCTGTTGCAACGGGAGCTGCAATTACCTGGGCCGAAGCCTTCGCATGTGCACCAGCTTGTCCTGTGGATGCGAGATGTGAAACGATTTTGTCTCTAAGAGAATTGACCACCACGAGGCACTCAGCCAATCCTGAAGGGTCTGCACGGCCCTCCAAAGCGTTGTCGTCAATTCCTTGATGATACAACGTCGTTCCAGCTGCAGCAAGGTTGATCATGTCATTCCTTGCATCCAACAGATACTGGTGAAGCTTCTTTGCAGCTTCACCGCTGGCCGATACATGCAAAATATCTCGTTTGCTCATTGTACTAGCCATGCATACCTCCTTACGCCCGCATTAGCCTGGGGCACCGGCTTTAGTCTTTGAAATCACATATCCCAAAGCTGTATATAACCATATCCGATATCCGCAGATACTGTAAGCTTATTTTGGATCAAAAATCCAGACGAACCGCTCGGGTAAATATTTACAGTTCCAGAATTATCCTGCGTAGAAGAAAAATAAGTGGCATTACCACTTATCATCTCATGTGTAGCATCATTATCTTCTGTCCTGAATAGTGCTACATGCTTTCCCTGAGTTGGATGCTCAAGTCTTACGCAGAGAAACCCGGGATATCTTGAATATACTACTTCTTGGTCTATAGAAAATGATGCCATATCTCTCGTAAAAACAAAATCCTTTGAATGTACTCGAGTTAGCTCGACAACTACATCAGATACCCACGCAGAACCACTCCAAGGGGTGGCCGAATATGGATGCGATGAAAACTGAATGATTCCTCGGGCAAATCGTAACCTCTGACTTGCATAAGGAGAAACAATAGAAGTGAATTCCTGTGTCGACCTATTGTAAGAAGTATTGATTAACCACCAAATCTCCTCATCAGTATAGAGCACTCTGGACTCAAACCCAGCGTTAACCTCAAACAACTTCATCGCATTCGAGGATACCGATGAATCCCCCAAAATATGCCCATCATCACTTAGCTGCATATCCGCCCCCTCAAGCATATCCAATCGACTATGAATCTTGACAGAAGTTCCACCCTTAAACACAGGCCCTGTAAACTTAAAATCCGAAATACAATAAAACGTAGACTCAGAATCATATGCCCCCAAATCAGCTCCAGGTGACCCCGAATTGGTGAGTCTAATAGACCCTTTTGTGTCTGCATAAAACCCATACGTAGTCTGGGTTCCCATATAAATATGCCCATCAGTCCCTATGTATACCCCCCTTAGAACTATCAAAGCAGGACCATACTGATAAAGACTGATCGTTGTTATATCCACTTCTGGATCAGGCCTAAATCCAAGATTTCTCCAAAGCAACTGGGGATACTGACTTATTATATCAGCACTTCCCTTTCCTGCTTTGAGTACAGCATTGGGAGAAGTTTCAACCTGGCCCGAGGCTATACTTGAAGACGCGGTGCGCTCGAGCACTCCCAATTTCATATACCTAACACCTAATGAATATGAATCTGGAGTTGTAGGCGTAACCCCTCCCTCAGCTACTCTAACGACTGATCGTAACTTATCTCTGTGTGAAGGCTCCATTCCCAACGCAAGATTTAATAAATCTGTGTCTTCCTCAGCGTTTATGTCGTCAAACCACACTTGAAGATACACCTCATCATTTCTTGGAGAGACTGGAGTTGTTAAAGGAGGTGGCAACATCTTGTAAGTATCCCCTGGTGCGATAGACCCGGTTCCCCCAGCAAGCTGTAACTTGGTGGCACTATATCTCTCAGATATGATAAACGTTGATCCCAACTCAGCCCCAGAAGTCATTCTGATTCGACATCCAACAACATCCATAAACAATTCATATACAGTATGCTCATCAGTAATCCTACCACTTCCGACTGTCGTTACCGTTCCTTCCATCATGTAATTGTCATTGCTATCATACCAAACGTCAGAAGAAGGCTCTGCAACTCCATGCTCAGATGGAACAATTACACCTTCGACACAGGCCAAACCTGGAGTGAAATAAAAATTATTAACAGAACCATTACCCCTTAAAACAAACCCTGGAATATTGCTTGACGACCCTGGAGCCAGCCGGCAATTCCCCAAGGTAGAAATATTCTGCCGTATGCGGGCCATTCTAATAATGTCCTGAAGCTCGTTCCAATCTGAATCCAATATTGGAACCCCCTGCTGTAAAATAACCTTCGCATATGCTTTAATAAAATTGAATGTGTCATCGCTAATATTTGGTGTGTTACCTGGCATGATTTTCTCCTACATAGTCACGAACTCAATTCGCACCTTTCGTTGTATGTCGAATCCTGATGTCTTGTCGATTCTATCGTGAACGATCCAATTTACAATCTCCCCCGAATCAAGCGTTGAAGTAGCCGTACCTCCAAACAACCCGAATTCTCTCATCGTTCCATTCGCATCGCCAGATCCAATGTTAACTGTAATCTCCAACTTATTTGTTGGGTACCCTGTTGGATCACTGCTAATCGGATCTACGAAAAGAATATCTCCTTGTGGAATCGTCAATCGATAATATTCTGCTTGCAAAGTTGTCTGGTCATAACTCTGTGTTGGTGGTGTTGTATCCCATCCAGGAAGACCTGTTCCGATACCCATGAAGCCAATACGACCGTACCCTGACTCGGCCCTACACCAGCATGCGAGAAGCGTTCTGAAAATATTTTGAATCTGATTCCATCCCCATTCAAATTTCTTCTCTGGAAGAACCTTCTTACTCCCATCTTTATATGTTAGAACATCCTGCCATCGGCCAATCACAAAAGCCTTGCCGACACGCTCATTTTCAATAGTTCTTCTTTTCATTCCAATCTCCCTAGGGTGTTCTAAAAGTCAAATTGTAAGTATGAATGCCATACACGATCTTCATTAGAGTTTGTAACACTATTTATGTTATTCGTCACAAAAATCTTAAGATCCGAAGAAAACGGAGCATCTGCCTCATCAGCTTCCATATCGATACTGCGCTCGGTACAGGCAATCAAAGGAAACTCAGTGTCATCTATTATGCCATCGGCTGGGTACTCCTCATCCAAACTCGGAACAACACGAACCTGATAGACCACATAACTAGCCTTGCCCCATTCGATCAAAAACAGAACCCTATTCCACATTTCCTGCGTGAAAGGTCCTGTTATACCTGGAATCTCCGTGAGATAAAAACCCAATCCAGTAAAGGACTGCCACCTGGATGTATCATTCGTATACTTGAGCTTATCGTTAACTCCGTTCAAATCCTTTCGTATTTCTGGATCAGTAAGGTCAGGAGTTGTGCAATATGTACTATTAGACCACATAATGAACTGCCATCCCCACGCTATGGTTAACTCCCAATCCGTAACTGTCTCGATAAGCTGTGCATATCCATACTCTGTTCCGAGACGCTTGTATGTATCAACTGCTGCGGCAGAATCTTTTCTTTTATGAATTCCTCCAGCCTGCAACCAAGTAGGCCATCCTATCTTACTGTCGACAATTGAGATCAAATCCTCGTGAACTTCATCGATTGAAAAAAGCGTCTTAAGATACTCACAATCAGTTTTGATGTCATCCGCAAGCGCTCCAATCATATCCAAAAACTTAAAAAGATCTTGCGTAGTATCATGAGACCTCCATCCCCTAGGAAGACTCATGTACATATAATCTCGATTCCCCCATCGCGAATATGGATATGCCGAATCCATCTCTGCACGGCTTGAATACCAAAATCCGTCAACTCCGAGCAGAAAAAGCCTATAGTAATAATTCTCTCCTGCAATGAGGTCTGTATCAAAATACTTATACTCAACCGATCCAGGCTCAACTACATCAGAAATAATCTCTACTCCAGTGTCATCCACAGACTGAGGCCACTCATCACGCTTTCGAAGAATGATAAAACGCCTTGACCACTTTGGACTATCAATAGGATCAGGAGTCGTAAGCTTTATCCGAATTGTATACCCCTGAGACATGGCAAGAACTTCAAAATGAAAATCACCGAAACCTTCATCACTCGAAGGTCCTATGCCACCCCAATAATCAAGTCCCCATAACTGTATGCCCCATCCGAGCATCTGGTCTCCTTATCAATCTTCATTCGGAGCTTTAATAAGCCCCAACTTCATTAGCACTAAGACTTCGTTTGCATCGATGAGATTTCCACACCATTCATACTCAATTGGCTCAACTTCAATAGATACAATCTTACTCAAAAGCTCTTTCACGGCTTCCGTATATATTTGCTCGGCTTTAACAGCTTCAGCATTCTTCAACTCAATATCAAGAATCTCAGCTGCAACCTCTAACTGCTTGTCCTTTGGAATACGATATCGTCGCATTCCATTAATGTCTCCAATGAACATCCCATATTTATCGTATACAGCCTGACGCTTACTCATGAGATTCTCTACAATCTCCGGAGGCTTCTTACCCTCTAAAAGGGAGCTCATATAGCCCGAAAAAACCTGTAATCGAAGTGCCATCTGCCATCTCGGAACAGGGGAAGTGATTCTTCCGACTTTCTGGAAAATGCTATTTACAACTTCGAGCTGTCCATTCGTAATATCTACCATGATTTTTTACCTTTCGATTCTATAACGTCTTCTGTATTCGTCGAGTCTTTATAACCTTTTCTAAAGCAACCTTGTGCCCCCGTCTAGAATCCTCAACTGTATCCCTCCATTCCTTACGCTTTATATTCCGTATTCGATCTTTGCTTGTCGGATGAAGATGGTGGTTTACATCGTGCCCTAGAAATGAAATCTCTGCCAACTTTGAATGCTTTAGAGGACCACCGTAGATGAGTACTCGTGCGTCTACAAGTGGCTTCCCTTTATACTTTTCTGGAAGATTTTCTTTCTTAAATTTATGCTTCGGATAGCAGCATATTGGAAATTGATAATCAAGAAGCCATCGCATAGGCTTCCCAACAGAAAGACATACCTCAGCTCCTCGTCTTGTTATGGCGTATCCCATAAGAGTAAACGCTTGACTCACACGACCATCCACATCTGCCGCAAAGATGACGCTCCAACTTATCCCAGCATCACAGAGATACAACATATCGCATCCGTCAGGGAAGCTTACAAAATCTTTGAGACCCCTTTCTTCCCTCCATGCTTTTACCAAGAAATCTGTGGGCATAACATCATCCTCTAGAACGATGCATGCCTCCTCCTCAGTTTCAAGAAAAGCTTCGAGCGCAGCAAAATGGCTCAAATTACATGCAGCTTGTGTCGGGCTGAGTTTTGAGTCCTGGTCCAAAAGCCCCTCAGAAATAAGCTTAGTCTTAGAGGTTTTTTTCCAACTAACTCCATATTTATCCGTCTTAGGAGAAAAAGATAATCCATCTACAGCCTCCATGTAAACTATGTCTTCATTCTCAAATAGGTTCTCCATTTGGGAACGTCTTTCCGGTGACCTTCTTAAACTTATACAATAGACATTCATCTCAGCCTCCTACGAAGAATATGGCCCTTCTATTCTACAGTATCTTGCACTCGATCCCAAATCATCCACATGCATAATATAAACTTCACCGTTAGACCCACTTATATCAGAAACACCTGATGCAAATCTTCCACCTACTATACCACTTAAACTAATGGTATACGAACCCGTAAAAACAAACCTAAGCTTTATTCGTCTTCCATAATAAAGGTTTCCGTATGACCCATGCATGCCAAAAAAATCTATAGAAGTTATGTTTTCTGTAACGCTCACATCAAAAACATTGCCCTCTGATGCAGATACAACCAAACCGCCCATAGATGATGCTAAAGGCGCTTCAGCCGTAGGGACATACAAACTCTCTTTATAAGCAGAATTAATTCCAAAGATAATCGAAGATACAGTAGCACCAAAATACATTCCAAATTCTTCCCATTGACTCACTCCAGCAGACAATCTCAAATAATCTTTTGACCATCCAAGAGATGCTGCCGCAAAATATGCATCAGAAAATCCGACATCATCTGTCACATCGTTTCCAATCAGTACTAAACCAATCCCACCCCCTTCTGCTTCTGCATATAGAGCCACAACTGCATTCGTATACTGATCTGTTGAAGAATTATATGCATGTATATCAACCTCTGCCAAAACGTTTGGCTCAGTATCCCCGGATATATGCGCTGATATGTCAACTAAAGCATCAGTTTCGATAGCTTTAGCAAGAACTGTAACAAAACTTCCGGTACCAAGCGTATTATCATTTACTGCCTCTATCCACAAATTTGCAGCCCCGGGTATAGATGGAGAAGCCGCCTGACGAAGAGCTGCAATGTAAAGATCACCAGCACCTAAATTAGTACTATCGTTCGAATATGAAACAAGCCCAATAGGCTCCTCGCCCATGAACGATGGACGATCGCCGTAGGTACCTCCGATTTCACCTCGACCGAAGAATGAATCTGTACTTCCGTTTATAGCAAGCCCAATCTCTGTAGCAGACTTCTGATACATTCCTGTATTATTGGTACCCTCAAATCCAATTCCGACATCTGTAGCTGATCCAGCCCCTACTCGGACAGTATCCCCAGCAGTTAAAGGACTCAAAACAGTGCCCGATCTCTGCCAGAAACCTCCAGAGCTTCCAGCAGCTACAATAGCCTCAATAATAGACACCTCACCGTATGCTGCAAAGTATGCCTCCAACTCTGCGGAATCCTCAATGAGATATACATAATCCCCCGTCCAACTGGCTGATGCATAAATATCTGAGCTCAGAAATGCAATCTTTCCTGTATCATACTCACCAATCTGAACACGCCCCTCATCATCTGAAGCTCCCGGAGCTCCTTTACAACCCAGCACAAGAGATGCACCATACCCAGATGACTCACAAGCTAAACGCATTGTAGCCCATCCTGACCCAGTGCTCTCGCATAGAATGTTCAAATTTGGAGTTCCACCTGTCGATGAAGTTAAATCCAGATTCGTAATCGTGTCAGAATTACTGATAGCATTTATGTCTACGATACACTCACTTCCGTCGACAGCCTTAATCTCTAGAGCAGCCGTTCCACTTGTCGATCCTCCAACTGATTCCAAACACAGAGTAGACCCATCATTACTATCAGTCCCCGAAGCTCGAACCGTAAACAGAGCCGGAGACCCAGACCCTTCCTTATGATGCAAAACTGTTAACTTGTAACTCGAGTCGTCTACATCATAGGTCTCCAGATATAGCTCAGCTCCGTTCCTTCGTATCTGGATTCCTGGTGTATTCCCGATAGCAGTAGAAATCGTACCAGCTGATGGTGACCAAAAACCCGTATCTATATCCCCTGAAAATACTATCGAAGGAGCAGCTTTTGTTCCTGCTGGTATTGATATTCTCTCAGAAAGCTTCGGCATGAGATAGTATCCAACTCCACCAGATCCACTCCCATCAAATCGATCCCAATAGCTATCACCAGCGGCCATGATTTGTGCATCGACTTTTCTCATAAAGTCTTGCATCGTCTCATCCCATCCGATTAAAGAATTGAATTCTCCGGTTTCATGTGCGCTCGGAATTCGAACCTCAAGAACCTGGGTTGTAAACCCCAAACCGTTGGTCACAACTGTTGCGCCATTGTTTATGCTACATTTTATCAAATACGACCCTGCTAAAGCTACATCTGGTGTAAAGCTTGCGTTTGAAGTCGTAGCATTCTGCATTGTGGCAATTGACCCAACTGGCTTTGATAAAAATGACCAAAAATATTGAGTGACGCCCGTGTCATCCGTCAAGGATAGATAAACTGTTGGAGCCGAACTCTCAATTACAGAATACGGATGAACTACCGGATCACCAGGATTCCCTTGTGGGTGACCACTTACTTCAATATGTATTTTGGCAGCCATCTTAGCTCCTTATTCACCATTTACATCGGCAAAAATTGTAACCAGAATATTTCCGTTTCCTGGTAAAGTCATTGTCTCGCCCCCACCATAGTCTACATCAAACTCAGCAAAAAATTCTCCGACAGTATCCACATCAGCAGAAGCCCACTGATACTCTAGGATTCCATTCGATAGGTCCCCAACAAAAATCGCTGGGGCATTAACTTTTTCTTCGGATTCTTCAGACCTAGTGTACATTACAAAAGTAACCCCAACAGCCCCCGTAAAATCAAACGCAACTCCGTCGCTATCCTGAACCCTAATACGAAGATATGGGAGCTGAGAGTGTAACTTCTTTGAGACTTTCAAAACAACCGGAGTAGCCATTCAATCCTCCTTATCATATCTCAAGAATAACACCAAGCCTTTCAAAACGATACTACCAAGTCTTTTCATAGCTACAACACTAACCACCCTCAAAACCTTCTAGACATCTCTTCTTGTATTGTCTCTCGAATAGTCCGTAAGGTTTTTGCTTCTGCGTGCTTATCAGGCTTAATCTCATCGATCTGAAACCTCATATCTGTAACATCAGTTTCAATACGCTTCACAGAAGCCTTAACAGCTTCTGTCTGAAAATTGGTACTGACCATATAAACAGCCCCAGAAACCACAGCCAAAACTACTGAAATAATCCCACCAATTTTAAATGTTTTCCATCGACTAAGACTTCCCTCGATATTCTGAACACTTCGTTCAATTGAAACCATACTATTTGACATAACCGCAATCGTTGCCTCCTGATGACACTCGTGCTTTCCGACAGAATTCCTAAGCTGCGGAATTTCAACCTCATAAACTTTAGAATCTATCTTCTTTTCAAGCTCAGCTCTCATACTCTGTTCCAATCTTTCTATCCGAGCATGTAATGCCCGAATATCTTGTGCCCTCGGTGGATCGCTTGTTGACATGCGCTTCTCCAATTCTCTCATACTTAATTCAATATGACACCCTGGGTGTTATAGGTATCTCAAGTCCTTCCGGAAGTAAGCAGACCTCATCATAATCTGGATCAATATTTCCCACATAATCTCCTGTAACAATCTCCCACTTCTCCCTTACCAATGGTGGCACAGAACCACTGTAAATCGTAAAAGAAAACCCACCATCATCAGTATAATAAACCGAATCCAATGATCCAATACCAGTTTGAAGACCGCTATTTTCTCCCCTAACCTCAAACATATTCCGTGTAACAAACGAAATTGTCCATCTATCCTTAAAGGTCTCTGGCCCATAACCTGATATGTCAAACGTAATATCCGAATATTGTCCCGAAAGCCTTCTTTCAAGAGGAGTCCGTTGAAATCTCAATACATTTAAATAATCAACTCCATAAGTGCTCTCAAGCTCTTGTGTTAATCCCGATACAGGACACTGAGCACCAATTTTTTGCCTATCGGAAGAAAAATAATTTACAATAGTTTGACGTGCAGCCACAATTCCATCTTCAACCCTAATAGTCTTTATAAAATAAATCTCATATGCTACATTTATCCGTATCGGCCTACATGGACGGATGTCTAAAATTATTGGAGTAGTGCATACCGACAATAAATGATTTCCGACATTTCCCAACGTTCCTGTTCCAGTCTGTGTCCATCGATCCCAAGTTCCTGTTGGTACAGGATTATCCCCATATGCTGACAGTGTAACAATTTCAATAAGCGGAATTCTACTATCACGAGCAGCACTTGCATCAGAAACTCCAGACACTAATTTTGCCTGAACAGCATAGTCCTCATGCCGAACAGCCCGTTCCATAGAAATAAGACTCGCAGGAGCATTCTGCTTAGCCTCATCAATAGTCTCTTTTTCTTTCCCTCCAGATGGCCGAAGAGGATTAGTAACTGAATCTATAAACTGATACTGCTCAGGAAATCTTGTAAGCTTATCTGGCCCAATCTGGTTTCCCGATACTCCTCCACCAACCCTATACTTGAACTGAATATTCCCTACACCAGACTCAGGTATCTTTCCCTTGACTCCATCACCAAATTGAACTGTCGTTCTATCATATTCATCAGTAAAAATTCTGTAGACCTTATCTGTAACTGAGGACTCCAAGAAATTCGTCACCAAAACCCATTTCTCTGCAAGCGGCCCCCCTTCAGTAACCCACACTTCTAGAGACGGTGAACCATCTGGCCCCAACGCCATCGGAGACGCCTGAAGCTCAAATAGCTGCCCTGGTGCCCCAGTACTTGATTGAGGAGTATCCTCCCTGGATTCCCCATGAACCGCGAGGACCCCCGTGTAGGTCCCCGCACCAGAAGATACGAAATCATCATAGACCTCGAAGGTAGCCTGATTCGACCCATCAGAAGTATCAACCATTATTTTGGACTTCGAAGGCATTTTGCCGGAGGCATTCGTAACAATGGTCAACTCTACCGAAGCAGCCTGTATCGGTCTCAACTCATATCCAATCCATCGACTGTGCTCGATAACTGAACGCCTTTCAACACACGTCAACGGAAGAGCTTCATTCGCACACCTATCCTGATAATAGGCAAGATTGTCCCCGATGAATGAAAAGACTTCTGTGAGAGCCACACCAAGGTCAAGCTCTGACCTATCGGTCCAATTTGGCATGTACAGGTCAGCGAGACCGTCTTCACCTAGAACAGCGCTCCTGTAGCTTTCAAAATCTCTTGCTTCAAGGTCTATATGCGCAACGTTTCCCGAGAGTAGTGTAACTGTGGGCATAGCCCCTCCTATGTAAGCTGTATTGAAGTGCCCTTGGGTTCTCCTGACAATGAAAACACATAGGAGACATCTGCAAATACATGCTGCTCTCCTCTAACATCCTTTGGAACCACACTTACAGATAACCGTGTGGCCCGTTTTTCATACGTAGTTATGGCCTCGGTAACAAGACTCTGAATAAGACCAGCCATACTCGGATTTCTCATTACAGCCATATAGCCAATAGTTCCTACTTTCTTCATAATCAAACGCTCATTTATGAAAGTCAAAACCAAAGCATGAAGATTGGAAGTAACCTTATCAGCCCCGCTCACCAATCCGATACCTCCAGCAGGTTGAACTCTGAATGGAAACTTTATTCCTTTTGGATAATCAGCCATGTCTACTCCGTTTACAGTCCCATAAGTGTGAACAGCAAATCAGCGGGCTCTGATGTTCCACCTGTAGCTAAGAATACCACACCAAATGAAAACTGTGCATCTGGCAAATCCATTGGCCCTCCAGTTGAATCAATCAATTGTTGTTGAAACCAAGTCTTATTACCCTGCCCATAAATGGGAAGCATATAAGCCCCCTCAAATCCCATGTTCTCTGTGAGCTTTTCAACTAACGAAGCTACATCGTCTGAAATGGCTCTCAACGCTTCTGCCTTCATCGACAACTGATCTGCAAATTGCCCATACAAAGAAGAAGCATCTCGTGCCGCAGCTACACTATTCGAAAAATTCAAGAATAAATCTGCGACTTTTCCGAGGTCTGGTATGAAATCAATCATTCGCTTTGACTCCCAATCTGGGGCTCTCCCTACACCCGGAACAACCACAAAAGGATCTCCGATGCTCTTCCATGAGGCAACCTGATCCAAAGTAGGCCCCACCATTCCGAAAA
>Ga0307433_1000495_pt1 | contig 29992 bp, 28 predicted proteins | sample SalMarWE160210MG_FD_202166 | JGI IMG/M metagenome (GOLD analysis project Ga0307433, IMG submission 202166) | Salt marsh sediment microbial communities from the Plum Island Ecosystem LTER, Massachusetts, United States - WE1603-210 | ecosystem: Environmental > Aquatic > Marine > Intertidal zone >... | reverse complement strand
CTCAACTGTCAATTCGAAGTTCTGCATCAATTAAGGATATCGGATAGCGTCCAATAAAAACATGAATAATCTACACCGAAATTCCATTCAGGATGGGTATATGCGAAATGTTGTGTTGTGTTGAAATGTATGGTTATGTGAAATTGTGTAATAAGGAGTGAGCCGTTATGGCTGATGCGGAAAAGCTGGCAAGGATATTTAAATTGTTTTCTGTTGAGGCACGGATACGCATTGTTCAGGCACTTAAGCGTCGAACAATGTGCGTTACCGAACTGACATCGCAACTGGGCATATCGCAGGAGGCAACTTCTCAGCATCTGCGATTGCTGAGAGATGCGGGAATTGTATGGTTTCAAAAGAGAGGTTTTCATGTTTATTATTCGCTCGATAAAAAAAATATGGCTTTAATTCACAAAGCAGTCAGTGCATTCTATGCGTCGGGCAATAAATAAAGAAGATTTCACCATATAAATAAGATTTCACACTACTCTATAAGTATATGCGTATATACTTATGGACTTTTATCTGGCAGCGTTTTCGTATGTGAAACGTTGTGTTGTACAAAATATTGTGCTGAGCAGTTATCCCGATGAGTTTATTTCGGCGGGGCATCCATTCCCCTCCTAAGAGGTGCGAAGGATGAAAGCCCCGCCCTACGATGGCTGATTAAAAATTCATCCGACAATTCGTTTGGTGGATTTATGATACCATTATTATAAAATAGGTGACTGTCCCTATTATTCAAGAAGTAAGCAAGATGAAGAATATTCAAAGAAGGTTAAAGAATTTGTGGGCAAATTGAATCTACCCAAATTACCTTTTGCTGATTAGCTACATACAGACAAGAAGGACAAGGTGGACATAAAAATGTTGTCCTTGTTGTCCCCCTTCTCGGTGAAGGTTGCCTAATTATTGACCGAACCCAAATATATCCAGAGAAACAGCAAGCCATTTGGGCTTATGATAAACCCCCCAAGGGCCATCTTCATCACCGTCAGGTTTAACTTCAGCGAATTCATATACCAATTCGAAGGCCTCATCCGAAGTAGGAACAACAACCAAGGTTTCTCTTGGATCTAGATTCAGATGATTAACTTTTATCCTCCATTCCCTTTCCCAAGTATAATCCTTTCCATTTACAGGATCATATTTGACGAGTCGGTACTTTTGATCCTCTGGGAAGGATGAGAATGTATTAGGGTGGTCATAAATCACCGGTCGTCCACCTTTTTCAAAAAACCACCTTTTGCTAACGCCAATTCCGTATGGCTCATACCTTGGCCGTTCACTCTCTGAAGCTGCGATTTCTACCAGCGAGAAAATTGAATTAAATTCTTGTATTGGTGCTTCAGTAAAACATACACATTTTTGTCCATAGCTCCAGCGAGATGTACCTTTTAATCGACCATCATATAAAATTTTCCTGATCACATCAATTGCAGCTCTTTTATTTGACGAACGCGTGAAATGGAAAAGTAGGCTTCCAAAATCCCTACGAACGAGCCTAATCCTCTTAAATAACTCATCTGGTAATTTGGGTGTTTTAGATTTTCTCATCCTAATTTTAATACCTACCTAATAATCTCCACCACGATTCAGTTCGTTGAACCAATTTCAGCGAAGCTCAGAGAAGGGAGGATGACTGATCTCTATCTCTTTCAATTTGATTTCAATCTTTCTAAGACATGCTCCTTGTTCTTGGATATCTTTGATTATTTTAGATGATTCCTCACCAGTTTTATTTGACAAATCTTCAGATTTTATACATGTGAGATTCCCAAGTTTAGCTATTCCCTCTCGAATAGTAGCTGATAAATCTTTTATTTCTTTGTCTTCTGGAAGTACTACTGAAAATCTCGTATTTTTATCTCCTTGTAGATATTTAACCTTCATGATTTTTACCTTTCAGATATGGACCTAATTTCCTGCTTTCTTTGTAGTTTTGTATCGTCCATTTTGGCTTGCTTTCTTATTATATTGATACAACATAACAATCTCAACCACGCTTCAGCCCGTTCTAAACACCGGACTGATTAAAAATTTATCCGTCTCTGGCGAACAAGGGATGGTTTTTCCCCGACAAAAACAATTATAAACGAGAAACGACAATTTTCTATAATATAATATGGGCCGTAACAATATATTCGTTTCATAAAATCAGAGCCGCGACCGTAAGGGAGCGGTACGTGAATCTCAAGTTTGGCGGTAAAACATAGAAAATACTATTACATCTTTGAAAATATCAAGGAAAATGGTAAAATCGAAATTCTTGTTTTTATACGGCTACTTGATATATGCAGTTAGTTATAATATCAAGTAATTGTGTTCAAGATTTAGTTATTCGGGTACTGAATAGAGATATTAAATATGAGTAACTATATAGTCCTGGTTAAACAGGTTCCCGATGTAAGCCAAATCACCGACAACGCATTCGATCCGGAAACGGGCACGCTGGTCAGGGCGCGCCTGCCCAGCGTAATCAACGAATTGGACGCCCAAGCCTTAGCTTTTGCAAATAAGATGAGACAAGACAGCGCCCCCGCAGCTTTCGGCGAAAGCAGAAGCGGGGGCAAAATCATTGCTTTGAGTATGGGGCCGCCAATGGCTGAAGAGGTCCTCAGGTTTTGCCTGAGCAGATGTGCCGATATAGTGATTCTGCTGACCGACAGAGCGCTGGGCGGAGCTGATACCGTAGCCACGGCAAATCCGCTTGCCTTTGCCATAAGAAAAATAGTCAAAGAAATCCTCAATCCACAGTCCCGCAAGGGATACCTAACGGCAGATGCCCTACGGCAAAATAATAGCGACTATTACGTGATTACCGGCATGCAGTCGGTGGACGGCGACACGGCTCAGGTGCCGGCACAAATCGCCGAGGAATTGGGCCTGCCCTGTATTGCTTATGTTACCGACGCCGAGTTTAGGAACAACCGTTTTGAATTTACGCGGATTATAAGCGGCGGCAGCCAAACAGTCGCTGCAAAGAAGCTGCCGGCTGTTATAACGGTTGCCAAATATGAGTATCCTCTTTTTGCAACATTCTCCGGAACGAGGTGGGCAAACGGGACGCAGGTTATTCGCTGGGCCGCTTCCGACATCAACGCCACACATATCGGCGTTGCCGGCTCAAAGACCAGCGTAATAAGAGTCTTTCCGCCGGGTAAAAGCACCAGAAAACGCCGGCAAATAAGCAACGCAGAATCGTTAGCCAAAATTCTTGTTGAAAGTTTTAAAAGTAGTAACGGTCAGGCAGCAAAGAACGGTCAGGCTCAGGCACCTCGCTATGTTCTTCCAAACAAACGAGCGAGCCTGTTTGATAGAAACTTTGAAGGGACAAAGAAAGAACAAAAAGATTATGAAATCTTAGCTGAAAAGCTCAAGGAGCTTGATATCACTAAGGCAGGTCAAATTGATAGTGCAGATAAGGAAAAAATTCTTAAAGCTGTGGGTGAGCACTTTCACAAAAAGGCGTTGGAGGACATGATAGAAGGCTTTAAGCTTGCAAAGCCTTCGTTTGAGGGCGAGGTGTGGGTTGTTGCTGAGCACAGCGATGGTATAGTGCATCCTGCGACGTTTGAGCTTGAAGGTCGTGCTCGTGAGCTTGCCGATTCGTTAGAGACCAAAGTAGGCGTTGTAATAGCAGGCTTTAATGTCGAGTCAATGGCAGAAGAATTAATCGCTGCCGGTGCAGATAATATTTATGTTATCGAGGATAAGCTGCTTGAGGTTTTCGACCCAACCGCCCATCACAAAGTTATAGCCGATGCGATAAGCACATACTGGCCGCAAATTGTCCTTTACGCTGCAACGCCGCAAGGCCGAATGCTGGCGCCGATGGTTTCGTACAGAGTCGGTTGCGGCCTGACCGCCGACTGCACAGGTCTGGATATAAGAGACAGCTCACGAAAAGGTGACATAGGAATTCTGCTTCAGACTCGACCGGCTCTTGGCGGAAATGTTATGGCTACCATCCGCACCAAAAACTCAAAGTCACAGATGGCAACTGCAAGGCCGGGCGTAATGAAGCGAATCCCACCGGACCCATCGCGAAGAGGAAAAATCATCAGGCATAAGGTCAGACTTGCTGAGGAAGATGTCAGTCTGGAAATCATAAAAACGGAGCTTGGCACAGGTGACGTGAATTTCAACGCTGAAGTGATTGTCAGCGGCGGCAAAGGCATGCAAAGCAGGGACAATTATGAATGCCTAATGAGCATGCTGTGTAGCACACTGAACACGAAGTTAAATACTCAGGTTGAAAGAGGGGCTTCCCGCGCAGCGGTGGAGCAGGGTTTTATCGAACGTGCCCACCAGGTCGGCCAAACCGGCACATCGATTGGGCCGAAACTTTACGTTGCTTTGGGCATTTCCGGTGCTATTCAGCACATGATAGGCGTTGCCAACACCGATACTATCGTTGCTATCAACAGCGACCCAAACGCACCGATATTTAAGCAGTGCGATTATTATATTGTCGGAACCGTCGAAGATATAGTTCCGGAGTTAGTGCAGGCATTGGAATGATAAATGTTTAGCCCCCCAATTTATTGGGGGGTTTTATCGTGAAGCAAATGAACGTGTCAAACAACCAGAATTACAGCAAGGTATCGGTTTTGATAGTCGGTGCCGGGCCGGCTGGTCTGGCAACGGCGATAAAACTGAAAACCTTAAAGCCGGATATTGATGTTTGCGTCATCGAAAAGGCAGCCGACCTGGGCAATCACAACCTTTCCGGCGCGGTTTTAGAGGCTGAGCCGCTGCACAGCCTGCTGGATTCGGCTGTGCCGGGATGGCGGGATACCGATGCAGCCAAAGATATGCTGGCGAACAAAATCGACAAAGACAACATTATGTTCCTATTGGGAAAGAAACTGTCATTCAACATCTTCTTTATGATTCGGCTCGCAAAGATTTTCCGCCTCGGCTTCGGTCAGATGATACACAAGGGCGATTACTCCGTCTCGATAAGTAAGCTCACAAAGTGGCTTGGACAAATCGCAAATGACCTCGGTGCTGAGGTGCTGACCGGCTTTGCCGCTGAAGACATTATTCTCGATAGTGACACTAATAAAGCAATCGGCGTTAAGCTCGTTGACCAGGGCCTTGATAAAGAAGGGCACAAACAGCCCAACTACGTCGAAGGCGAATTTATCGAAGCTGATTTTGTAGTGCTTGCCGAGGGATGCGACGGCTTGGTGACGGAAAAATTTGTAGAAAAGGCAGGCTTACAAAGGCAATGTCACCAGCTTTACTCGGTAGGCGTAAAAGAGCTTATAAAGGTAAGTCCCGAGCAATACGAAAAGTTCACAGCCAGCCGGGTCGTTCACGCTATGGGCTATCCGATATGGACACCGATCGTTGGGCCTGGTATGTTCGGCGGCGGCATCGTTTATGCCGGCGCTGCCGACCATCTTTCGGTCGGCATGATTGTCGGTGCCGACTGGAAATACCATGATGTTAATCCGCAAGATGCCCTAACGCTTTTCAAACAGCACAGCTTCGTAAAGCAATTTATCGAGGGCGGAGAAGTAGTGGAGGCCGGCGCAAAAATGATTCCCGAAGGCGGATACTACGCTATTCCGAGAGAGCCACAATCTGGAAGCATCGGGAAAGGCAATGTGATGATTTTAGGCGATAGCGCCGGCTTTGTGAACATGCTCAAAATCAAGGGCCTGCACAACGCAATCGACTCCGGCATACAAGCGGCGAAGGCTATCGTCGAGACGCTCGATAATCCGCAGCAAGCAGCGGCCAGATATACCGATTTGGTCGAGCAATCCAACATCGCAAAGGAGATGTACTCAGCCAGGAGCTTCCGTCAGACGGTGGCGCAGTTTGGGCCTTTGCAGGGAATGCCGCTGTCGGTTTTGGGCGGACTTTTGCCGAAGTTTAAGATTGAAAAAGATTATGAGGCGATGACCGTGTTAAACTATCGGCTCAAGCCCAACCAGAATTTTGATAAAGACACCTTTACCGCGATGGCCGCCACCGAGCACCGTGAAGAGCAGCCTTCGCATCTGACGATTTTGGATAAAACCATCTGCCAAACCAAGTGCACGCCGAGGTTTAATAGTCCCTGCATTACGTTCTGTCCCGCTGGCGTGTACGAAACGATTCACGATGAGGTAAAGCCGGCCAATCCGTCGAATTGTTTGCACTGTAAGACCTGCCAGCGGAAGTGTCCCTTTAACAACATCCGCTGGACCGTCCCGGAAGGTACCGGCGGCCCCCATTACAAGCGAATGTAGTTTAGCCCTCAAGTTTACTTGAGGGTTTTGTAAATCCTAAATTCATTTGGGAATTGTTTCATTCGCCGATTTAAACCATTGCCGTTTCGGACTTCGGCTGGCTCGGTCGAGCCGTGACGGCTAAAAAAGGGGGTGCAAAGATGGGTAAAAAAAATAGATTGCTTCGCGGAATCGAGTCCTTCATTGCATTCAAGACAGGCTCTGAGCGTAGTCGAAGGGCTCGCAATGATATACTGGTAATTTTACTGTTAGCTTGCATATCGGTTGTGGTGTTTTTTATGGTTAAAAGTAAAGTTGAGCAAAGTGTTAGTCTTGCTGCAGAAAAGAAAGAGCCGAACGCAAATAAACGCTCAGAGGATCCCGAGCGCAAACAGAAGCAGCAAGACCCAAACCTAAGCAAGGCCCTTCCGCCGGACCACAATCATCCGGCTTTCAACGAGCGCATCGAAGATCGGGACAAAATGGTCAAACAACAAATCCGTACACGTGACGTCAATGACCCGAATGTTCTAAAGGCGATGCGAACTGTGCCGCGACACGCGTTTGTCAGAGACCGTGAGCAGCGTTTGGCATACGGCGATTATCCGCTTCCAATAGGTTTCGGCCAGACCATAAGCCAGCCATACATCGTGGCATTTATGACACAGGCTTTACAGCTAAAGCCCGGCTCGAAAGTGTTGGAGATTGGCACAGGCTCAGGCTATCAGGCTGCGGTATGCGCCGAGATTGCACAGGAAGTTTATACAATCGAGATAGTCGAAGAGCTTGCAAAAATTGCCAAGGAGCGTCTTGCTAAGCTTGGCTATAGGAATGTATTCGTTCGAGCAGGTGACGGTTACTTCGGCTGGCCCGAAAAGGCGCCGTTCGACGCTATCATCGGCACGGCTGCTGCCGGACGCATCCCTGAGCCCTTAGTCGAGCAGCTAAAGCAGGGCGGCAGAATGATCCTGCCTGTGGAGGGTCGCTTAGGCTTTCAGTATTTAGTCTTGATAACCAAGGGCGAAAAGGGCAACCTGCACAAGAAAAATGTCATGCCGGTCCGTTTTGTCCCTATGACCGGCGAGGTGCAAAAGAATCCGTGAGACAGCACTGCGTTATATCACAGGGTGAATCGAAGGAATAACGACAATAAGAACATGCTTACCGCTCCCTTTCAGTTGCGGCTCTGTTTTTAGAAGTGTCTGACAGGCTGCTTTTTGAGCTCTGCGGCGGTCGGCAGAAGCTGATATGATTTTATCTTTTCGCCTTCGGCAAATTTATTTACCACATGCTGAATCTGTCCCATGCTCTGTGCGTGCATCATGGCAAACAAATTATACGGCCAATTCTCGAAGGTTTCTCTCTCGTAACAATGGCTGACAATGGCGAAACGGGCCAGTCTTTTGCCGGCCTGAACGATTCGTTCCTGTGGGACTTCGCCTGCAAATAAAACATTAGCAACAAATCCGAGCTTGCGATGGTCAACAATCGCAGCTATACGGCGAATAACAGCCTTATCAACCAGCTCTGTTATAATCCTCAGGACATCTTTCCTCGACAAACCGGCATTTGCCAAAAAGTCAAACGGCTCGGCAGTAATATCCAGATCATCCTGCAATTTAGACAGTATCAGCTTTTCATTTTCATTTAATTCGATCTCTTTGTCTTTTGGCCTTGTTTCCACATCCTGTAATAATCCGCCCTCACCGGCCTCTTTGCTCTCGGCATCGAAGCGAACGTTAAGCTTAAAGACATTTCTGACAGGCAAACTATGAAAATCAATAGCGAAACGTCCTGAAAGGTTTGATAGCATAAGTCTAATATGCTCAGGCGTCTGTGCTTGTAAAGTGAACCATAAATTGTAATAATGAACTCTACGATAATTATGAGAGACGTTTGCGAGGCTGTTTACCGCCTCGACAACTTCCGTCAGGTTTTCTTCGGGGACATGTGCGGCAACGAGAGTGCCGGTCACGCCAAGGATGCGATAATTTATTATAGCGCAAAAGCGACGAATAATACCAAGCTCTTTCAGCCGGTTTGTTTGTTGCAGAGCTTCCTTTTCGGTACAGTTTAAGCCCTTTGCTATCTCGGCAAATGGCCGTCGGCATACAGGCAGGCCTTTCTGGAGCAAATTACACAATTGTTTTTGAAATTTTGTCAAACGCAGATTCAACCTTTACCTCTCTGTGCCTTGTAATTACAAATCGGGTCCGCAGCTAAATAGTCACCGTAAACGCCATAAGCCCTTGCTCGGCAGCCTCCACAAAGACGGAGATATTCGCAAGTGCCGCAAGCACCTTTATAGGATGACAGGTCGCGGATTTCATTCAAGAATTTTGATTCGAGCCAAATCTTTTTGAAATCAAAGCCATTCTTAACCAGATTGCCTGCGGATATGTCAAGGAACCCGCAGGTTTGCACATCGCCCTTATAGCTTATAAAGCCAAATCCTCTGCCGCCCATGCAGCCTGTCCCGCCTGCCCCGAGCGCAGTCGAGGGGAGCTTTGTCGAGGGGCCTGTCCCGAGCGCAGCCGAGGCCGGCATAGTCGAGGGGCCGTTGACAGGATCAATCAGCTTTTTTGCCTTTGCTCGTTCATATACATACGCAAACTGCGGCCCGCATGTCACTCTTACCTCAATGCTCGATTCGAGCTTCAAACGAAGCAGCTCATTAAGCAAGACCTCATACTGTATCGGGTCAAGAATCTCATCCGCTATTTTTTTGCCCCGGCCGGTCGGCACAAGAATAAACGCATTAAAACAATAGGCTTTGAGTCTTTTTGCCAATTCGACTATTCCAGCCACTTCGTCGATGTTGAGCTTACAGATGGTCGTATTGATCTGAAAACGCATACCCGCCTGACGAGCAATCTCAGCGGCTCGGATAACCGCATCGAAAGCGCCTTTGGCCTGTCTGAATTTATCGTGGGTTTCGGCTGAGCTGCCGTCCAATGAAAGCGATAGGGCTAATACACCTGCTTTTTTTAATCTGGCGATTGCTTCCTCGTTGATTAGGTAACCGCAGGAAGCCATCACCATGCGCAGTTTGCGTTCTCGTCCGTATTTAATAAGCTCATAGATGTCACTTCGTTCCATCGGCTCGCCGCCGGTCAGGATTATTACGCACTTGTTAAACTTCGCTACAGACGCAAGTATTTTTTTGCACTGCTGGGTGGTCAGTTTTTCTTTATCACCCTCACCGGCGTTTGCCCTGCAGTGCACACAGTTAAATTGGCATCTACGAGTGACCTCAAAAGCAACAAGACGCGGTTTTTCTATTTGTAATTTCGTTTTTACCATTTTATTTAACTATGTAATTTTATGCGGGCTTCACAAATATATATCAATGAAATTTATTGTGTGGTTTTTTCGTCCGCAATACATCGGCATAATCCGGTCAGAATAGTTCTGCGAGGTACTTGACCAAACAAGGTTCGGAAATAATGATTCATATTTGAATGCTGTGCTACTGGCCAAAAGATGGAGCATTTCGAGTTGGCTTGTGCTTATCAGGCGTACCTTAATCTGCCTTTGGGCTGTGGGATGGGCCGGCCCAGTTCTTTTGCAGTATCAATCCATTCGGCGATAACAACTTCAGCATTTGAAAGGGCCTCTCGGTAGGTCTTTCCATCCGCCATGCAGCCTGGTAGCTCAGGCACCTCAGCAATAAAAGCCTTATCTTCTTCACTCCAATAGATAATAATTTCATATTTAACGGACATTGCTCTTACTCTACTACTCTGTCGCAGCTTGAATGATGGATGTCATTGCGAGCGAAGCGAAGTCGCCGGGATGGCTTGCGCCACAATCTCTGACGTTTGATTTATGAGATTGCCACGGCCTGCCTTGCAGGCCTCGCAATGACAACTCCTCACATTACCTGCGACAAAGCACTTGGTACCAAGAATATATTACATCTTATGCTGCCTGCGGTCAATTAACAATCCTTCAACGATCTGCTAAAAAGTTTATCCTTGGTATTATATACATAAGAGTTTTCGCCATAATATTTAGCCCCTCAATCCTTCGACCATACTCAGGCCTGTCCTGAGCGTAGCCGAAGGGACAGGCTTGTTGAGAGGTTCATAAAAACCCCCGAATAAATTCGGGGGCTAAATATTTTTTGAGTTTTTGTTGTGTGATTTTACATAATTAATCCTTTTTTCAAAGTCTGTTCATCGAAACAATAACGTTTATCGAACCCTTTTGTCCAAATTCTTCATGGAAATGCTTAACAAGTTTATTGTATTTGACCAGATCGAGGTGATCCCTATCCATACGCTTTGTTTTCCTTATCCAACTTTACTTTGCATTTGGTACTTGCCTCGCCAATTTTTTGGCAAAATACGTAATAATAATATCTGCTCCTGCACGTTTAATCGCGGTAAGGACTTCCAACATTGCTGCCTTTTCATCCAGTAGTCCCGCGTCAGCGGTTTTCTTTACCATCATATATTCGCCGCTGACGTTGTACGCAGCTATCGGACAATCGAAACGCTGCCTTGCTCTATATATTACGTCCAGGTAAGCAAGTGCGGGCTTGACCATCACCATATCAGCGCCTTCCTCTATATCGAGTGCAATTTCAGCCATCGCCTGGCGGGCGTTTGCAGGGTCCATCTGATAAGTTTTTCTGTCAGCTAAGCTTGTCCCTGCGAAGGAAGAGGCCGGGGCTGATTCAGCAGCGTCTCGAAACGGGCCATAAAAGGCAGAGGCGTATTTTGCAGCATAAGACATAATAGCAACATCGTGGAAACCATTTTCTTCCAGAGCTTCACGGATATAGCGAACGCGTCCATCCATCATATCCGAAGGAGCGACGATGTCGGCACCTGCCTGGGCGTGTGACAATGCAACCTTAGCCAGCAACTCACACGTAGCATCATTATCTACTATGCTCTTGTGCTCTTGTGCTCTTGTGCTCTTTTTTATGACGCCGCAATGGCCGTGCGAAGTGTATTCGCAAAGGCATACATCGGTGATAACAAGAAGCTGCGGCACGGCCTTTTTGATTTCACTAATTGCACGCTGAACAACGCCATCCTCGGCCCAGGCCTGCGAGCCGATGTCATCTTTTTTCTTTGGCAGGCCAAAAAGAAGAACAGCAGGTATTCCTAATTTAGCCATCTCAGCGGCCTCGGCTGCGATTGTATCGGGCGAAAAGTGAAAGCAGTCAGCCATCGACTTAATCGGCTTTTTTATACTTTTACCTTCCCGTACAAACAATGGGTAAACCAGGTCATCCACACTCAAGGCGGTTTCTCGTACCAATCTCCGCATAGCCTCACTGCTTCGCAGCCTTCGCATCCTGATTTTTGGAAAAGACATACAAACTCCTTCGGAGAAATCCTAAGCACTAAATCCTAAATTCTAAACAAACCTGTCCCTTCGACAGGCTCAGGGCAGGCTCTGATCGTAATCGAATGGATTCTAAATTCATCCTTCGTAGTACTACGAAGAACGGACAATATCGAAATTCAAATTTCAAACTTGTGGTGAGCTTGTCGAATCCATCTTCAAAATGTTTTGAATTTTGAATTTATGTCATTTGAATTTGTTTAGGATTTAGAGTTTAGAATTTAGTATTTTGTTATTTCTTCATCTGTCAGATAACAGGCCGGTTCGTTGAGCCAGTACCGCTTGTCGGAATTCGCACCTAAAAATCTATAGTTACCTTTACACAAATCGAACCATTTGCATTGCAGACATCTTGCATCGGCAAATTGCGATTTGTTGTGTAGTTTTTTCAGTACCGGCTCTGCTGGATTTTGCCATATCTGTTTGAAGGTTTTATCTTTGATGTTGCCGAGGTAATATCCTCGCCAGAACTGGTCCGGATATACATTACCATCCCAGCTTACGCAGCCGATTTTTTCACCGACCTTGTTTCCGCCGTTGATAAGTAAAAGATTTCTTGCTGTTTCATAACGTGGATTGTTTTCTTTTTGCATCTTCGTTAAAAGATATGGCCCATCGGCATGGTTATCCACGGTAAGCACCTCATCGATAAGACCCTTTGCGGCGAAGTCATTGGTTTTTTCTATAATCACATCAAGAACCCGACGGTTTTGTTCGGGAGTTGGAGATTGGTTACTTAGCTTCTTCGCTCTACCAGCTCGAATTAAATGGTAAAAGCAAATCCTTCGGATATTGTTTTCAGCAGCAATATCGAAAACGGCTGGGATTTGCTCAGCGTTTGCCTTTGTAATGGTAAAGCGCAGTCCCGTTTTTATCCCTGTCTTTTTACAATTTTTGATTCCTATCATTGCCGCTTTGTAACAGCCGGGAGTTCGCCTGAACTTATCGTGGAACGCCTCTGTCCCATCGATGGAAATACCTATATAGCTAACGCCGGCGTCGGCTAACCGCTTCGCGTCTGCTGCATCAATTACTGTGCCGTTGCTGGAGATGACGGTTCGCAGTCCTAAGCGATTTGCCTCTGCCAACAGCTCAAATAAATCGCTGCGTAATAACGGCTCACCTCCGCTAAACAGCACAACCGGACATTTCACCTCAACAAGCTGCGATAGTAATCCTTTGGCTTGGGCTGTTGTCAGCTCATCGCTACTACGATCTGCCTGTGAGGAGCTATAGCAATGCAGACAATTTAAATTACAGCGTGACGTACAATTAAAAACGACGACAGGGCCTGATGAGTTATCCGCTGAGTACCTTAAATGGTCGGACTGACCTGAAAGGCCACAATATAGCTTTGAGATATTTATCATTGTCAATCCATAATCAGAAGACAGAATACAACAATTGTTTAGCCGGCACTCCTGTGGTGTCGGTCTGCCTTCGGCGGGATGCGTGTCAGAATACAGAATTCCTATTGCCGATAACTTCTCCCTATTGCATCAAGTAAGCCATCGATTGTATGCTCGGACGCCTCAACATCGACTATGCTGTTGTGGCTTCGTAGCTGCTCGGACGTCACCGGCCCAATCGATGCGACTTTTGCACTACTCGAATTTATTATACCAACCTGGATTTGTTCAAAGAACGCTCTGACCGATGAAGGACTGGCAAAGACAAGCCAATCAATCTCGCCGGATTTAATATTTTCTATCAGCCGATTGCATTTGCTTTTTACCGTATCGATGCGATAAACAGGGACATTTTCGATTTCAGCCCCAGCCTGCTTGAGCCATTTAACAAGCTCATCAGAAGCAAGCTGCGAGCGTAAAAGCAACACTTTTTTGCCTTTCAGATTCGTAAATTCAGCTAATTGTTTGCCAAGCTCTCTGCTGGTAAAAACACTCGGCACAAAATCCGCTTTTATACCGAGCTTGTTTAACGTCTCCGCGGTTTCACTGCCTATCGCAGCAATCTTTACCGAGCTAAAAACCCTGGCGTCTTTTCCTAAGCTCCGAAGGAAATTAAAGACAATCTCTACGCCGTTTGAGCTGGTAAAGACTATCCAGTCGTACTCAGTAAGTTTGGCAAGTGCCCACAGAAAACGGTCCTTATTTGTTAAAGGCTTTATCTTTATTGCTTCAAACTCGATTGGATTACTGCCTCGACTGATGATTTTACCTGCAAATTCGGCATTGCCGCAGGCATCCCGCGTTACAACAATATTTTTACCAGACAACGGCTGCTTTGTAAACCAATTAAATCTTTTATCACTATCCGCCGCACGGCCGATGACAATAATAGCCGGCGGCTCAACTTTGTTTTCCTTGCACTCTTGGCTTATCAGCCGAAGCGAGCCCCTCACTATTCTCTGCGTTGGAAAAGTGGCGTCGGCTATTACCACGGCGGACGTATTTTCGTCCATGCCGTTTTCTATTAGCTGCTTGGCAATATAGTCCATATTACCCATCGCCATATAAAAGACAATAGTGCCGCTGAATTTTGCAAGTAAATGCCAGTCGATATTACTTTTTTCCTTGCCTTTGGCCTCTTGGCCGGTGATAAAGACTACCTGCGAGCTGTACTGCCTATCGGTCAATAGAATGCCGGCATACTCAGCCGCGGCGGTAGCGGCTGTTACGCCGGGTACTATTTCAAAATTTATTCCCGCTTCGGCAAGATTAGCAATCTCTTCAGCACCTCTGCTGAAGATGCCCGGGTCGCCGCCTTTGAGTCGGACGACGGTTTTACCGCTGGACGCTTTTTCGAGCAGGAGTTTATTAATCTCCTGCTGCGTGAATGAGCCGTCTCCGACTCGTTTTGGTACGTGAATGATTTCAGCGTCTTTACGGGCGAATTTAAGTAAAGCCGGGTTAGCGAGCTTATCGTAGATTATGCAATCAGCTTTTTTGAGAATCTCTGCCCCGCGGACGGTAATCAAATCCGCCCTTCCCGGCCCCGCACCAACGAGATATACAAAACCTGTTTTCATTGTGAATAGTCGTTAGTGAATAGTGTATAGTATATCGTATTTGGAACACTAATCTTCTCAATTTGTCATTCCCGCGGAGGCGGGAATCCACTCTACTATTACATGGGTCTCTGCGCCTCGCTAAAATAACAAAAACGCTTTGAAAACGCCATTGATTTTACCTCCGTTTCACGAGCGGGTCATTGCGAGGCCACGGTAATCTCTTAGTAGAGGAATCTAAAACAAATCTTGAAGCTTTAACAGAAAAGGATACAATACTAAAATCAGATCAGAAGGAAATGGAATATTATTTATGGAAGAATCTCAACAAAACAAGCCTAAGGTGAGTTGCGAAGACCTTGAAAAGGAAGCTTTTCAACTTGTAGTTGAAGGGAAAATGCTCTTCGCTCTGGAAAAACTCGAGCAGTCTATGAAACTTAATAAACGTTGGTACCATTTCTTTTATAAGGCAATATGGCTATGGCAATTGGGCAAAATTACCAAGGCAGCCAACGTAATAGAATATGGGCTTAACTTTGATAAAGCAGAAGAATTTTATTTTCGATATTTAAATGCCGAATTTTTATTTAGAGTTGCTATATCTCCTGCTCATATTATGCAGGATTTTAATAAGTCAATTGCAGGATTCGATCAGGCGCTAAGAGATTTAGATAAAGCAAAGTATTTATTAGTCAATAACAGATTACAAATAGAATTTACCAGAGGGCAAATTTCAGAACAGTTAAAAGGATTGTTCCCCACTTTTTTGAATCTTGTTGACCTTGCTGATCAAATTCGCTCGCTACGCACAAGTATAGAGATTACAAGGCAATCGACAATATTATTCAAAGGAATGGTTGAAACTGAAAATAGGGTGAATGCAGCAATAGAAAGAAATCGTGAAAGAATTGATTCAGAAAGAGTAAAGACTATAGAGCTTTTAGGTATCTTTACTGCCATTTTTGCTTTTATTTTTTCAGGTGTACAGATTTTTACACGATTACCTTTTTCTGAAGCTTTAGTGTTACAGGTGGGAATGGCTCTCATAATGATTCTCTTTTTCCTTGGGTTTCATTTGGTAATTGAACCTGAGGCGAGAAACAAGCTACTAATTACAATCTTAATTATCCTTTTCGCTCTCTTGTTGGGTCTTCCATTTTACGTTAAACTTTTGTCAAATATTCAAACAAAACAACAAAATAATTTTGCTAATATTTCAAAGCAAAAAGTAGACTCAAATAGTATGAGATTCAAAAGCCCACAATAAATTGCAGGGCTAAATATTTTTGGATTCCGCATCAAAGCGCGCCCCTTCGACAAGCTCAGGGCAGGCTCTGATCGCAGCCGAATGGATTAAACTCTACCAAAGGACCATCGCAAGTATCTGTCTTACTATGACCTATCTCGATGCAGCCTCAATTGCACGGTAAGCATAAAGGTTACTTTTTTCGCAATAAATCCCCCCAGAAGATGTAAAGTAGCAAAAATTCTATTGCAATGTGCGATAAGCTTGTTAAAATTTGTTAAATTAGAGATTATGGGAGTATTGTAGTTATGAAAGAAGGTATTCATCCAAAATACGATAAAGTGGTAGTTCGTTGCGGCTGCGGCAATACTTTTGAGACACGCAGTACAGCAAAAGAAATCCATGCTGAGATATGCTCTATGTGCCATCCGTTCTATACGGGCAAACAAAAGTATGTCGATACAGCAGGTCGAATAGAGCGATTCCAAAAGAAATACGGCAAAAGCTACATCAAAAAGAGCTCAAAAGACAAAAAACAATAGCTGACTTTCCTGATATAATAGCGTTTAGCGGTTGGCGTTTTGCCTGTCCGCTATTCGCTATTTTTTACACTCCGTTAGAAATAAAAGTTCAGGCTCCAACATTTCTAATGGAGTACGTTCAGAGGATTATATTTATGCCTGAAGAAGAAAAAGACAGTTTTCTCGCAAAACTTGATGAGATCGAGGCCCGCTATAGTGAAATTGAAAAGCAGTTGGCAGAGCCAATCACCGCCAGTGACCACAATAAGCTGATAGCGCTATCTAAGGAGCAGGGCAAACTAAAGGCAATAGTAACAAAATACCGTGAATACAAGGCTACAATAGCCGGCATCAAAGATGCTGAAGAGATTCTAAAAGATAGTACAGTAGATGAGGATTTCAGCGCTTTGGCAAAAGAAGAACTCCTACAGCTTGAAGCAAAAAAGACCGCTCTGCTTGAGGAAATCCAGAGTACGCTGGTAATGGCCGACGACGTGAGTGTGAATTCAGTAATAATGGAAATAAGAGCAGGCACCGGTGGTGAAGAAGCAGCTCTTTTTGCACGCGATTTGTATAACATGTACACAAAATACGCCGAAGATCACAGGTGGAAGGTTGAGCCAATTAGCTTTAGCGTAACCGAGAAGAACGGCTTACGCGAAGTTATATTCAGCGTCAAAGGACCTGGCGTGTGGTCTGAATTAGGTTATGAAGGAGGCGGTCACCGCGTTCAGCGGGTGCCGCAGACCGAATCACAGGGCAGAATTCATACATCGGCTGCAACCGTAGCAGTATTGCCCGAGCCGCAAGGGCTGGACATTCAAATCAATCCCGCTGATGTTGTTGAACACGTCAGCAGATCCAGCGGGCCAGGTGGACAAAATGTCAATAAGGTCAGCAGTGCCATTAGACTTGAGCACATCCCAACGGGTATCACTGTTAGTATGCAGGATGAGCAAAGCCAACACAAAAACCGTGCAAAGGCCTGGCGGCTTTTGCGCAGCAGGCTTTATGAATACTACGAAAGCAAGAAAAGAGCAGAGCGGGATTCAAAACGTAAAACAATGATTGGCTCCGGTGACAGGTCTGAAAAAATTAGAACATATAACTTCCCACAAAATCGTGTGACCGATCATAGAATCAATCTTTCGCTCTACAGTTTGGATAGAATAATGGACGGCGATATGGGGGAATTAACTGCAGCATTAAAAGATTACGACAGACAGCAACGATTGAAAAACCTATAAGGCGTATCTTGTGAATCGTGAAGCGTATCTCTAAAAATATACGGAATGCGAGATGTGAGATGCGAGATGCAAAATGATAATTGTTGTTACAGGGATGGTCGGCGTTGACAAGAAAAGCTATCTTGAAAAGGTCTGTCAGCTCGCTGAGCAAAATGGAAAAGAGGTGCTGCTGTGCAACGTTGGCGAAATGATGTACGCTGAAGCACCCGATATACCACCCGGCAAAATCCTGGACATACCATTGAAAAGACTCAGCTCACTTCGCCGCAGTGTTTTTAAAGACATCATTGCAAAAGCCCAAAAAGTCCCCAACATGATAGTTAATACTCACGCCACTTTCCGTTGGCGGCACGGACTGTTTCCAGCAGTTGACTTCGACCAGATGCGTCAGCTTGGAGCCGATATGTATATTTGTTTGATCGATGGCGTTTTGGCCTTGCATGCTCGGCTTTCAAATGAGCACGCTATTGGGCATTGCCTGAAAGACCTGATTGTATGGCGCGAGGAAGAAATCATCGGTACGGAGATGCTATGCAAAGGCATTAACGAAAAAATCGCTTTCTATTGTCTCGCCCGCGGCACAAAACAGCAAACAACCGATACGTTTTACAGATTAGTCTTTGAGCGGCAGGCCAAAAAGGCATATATTAGCTTTCCTATGACAACAATTAGTGACATGGAAAATATTAAGAAAGAAATTGACGAATTTCGTCGTTCGATGAGGCGGTTTTTTATCTGCTTTGATCCCGGTGATTTGGAGGAATCTGATTTGCTTCTAAAAGCTCAGCAGGCAAGGCAACAAGGCCTGGATTTCGTCGAAATGGCGGCTTTAGGACAGACCTCGGCGAGCTCGGTCGAGCAGAAAATTCGGCTGGATTTAAACGAAGTTTCACAGATAGAGCGTGACATTAACAGCCAGATATACGCCCGTGATTTTTTACTGATCGAGCAATCGGATATGATAATCAGTTTCATTCCGACGTTGCCGGACGGCCGGGCCGCTATATCCAGCGGCGTGGAGAGAGAGCTACAGCACGCCCACGAAGCAGCAAAGCAGGTTTTTGTCATCTGGACGGCAAAACAAAGCCCATCGGTATTTGTCACCCAAACTGCGACAAAGGTATTCAACAACCTGACCGACGCAACAGAATTTTTCAAGAATATGGGATATATAAGAGAGTGTTCGCCATAGATGAAAAACAATTAGCAAGTTTTATCGACCATACCCTGCTGGAGGCTACGGCTACAAAAGAGCGAATCGAACAGTTGTGTAGAGAAGCTATAGATTTTGGTTTTCATACCGTGTGCGTAAATCCACGATGGGTGCCGCTGGTTACTGAGCGGCTGCATAACACAAAGGTAAAAGTGGCCGGCGTGGTCAGTCTGCCGCTCGGAGCAGATTCGACCAAGATTAAAGTCGCTCAGGCAGAAGATGCCATATTCGCCGGCGCCGATGAAGTCGATATGGTCGCTGATTTGGCGGCTATAATCGAGGACGATTGGCGATATCTATCAGGCCAATTGCAGGCGGTGCTGAAGGTTTGCCGGTCGATGAGGCCGGCCGTGGTGCTCAAAGTCATAATCGAATCGGCTGCACTGAATCGTGAGCAGAAGATATTTGCCTGCCAAATCCCAGAAACGTGCGGGGTAGATTTTATAAAGACCAGCACGGGCCTTCATCCAGCCGGTGGAGCAACAATAGAAGATGTAAAGCTAATCAAGGAAACCGCTCCAAGCTGTAAAGTAAAGGCGGCCGGCGGAATAAAAACCGCAAAGCAGGCTATCGAAATGCTCCAGGCAGGAGCAGAAAGAATTGGTACTTCCTCAAGTGTTAGGATCATAAACGAGTTAAGGATGGGCCAACCAAAATGACGACAGGGATAGTCGCCAAAAAAGAACAGTCTATTCCGTGCAAATTGCATCATAGAAGAATTTGCACGTCGGTAAATCTAACTGCACTAAGCCAAATATTCGCCAGGCTAAAATCAGCTTCGATTCTTGGCGCCAATTCATCAAGGATAGACACAGACAGATTTAGTTACTGGGCCGCTGAGCCTAAAGAAGAATTTGAATTTAAATCCGGACAAAATGAACCCTTTGAAAAACTGCACAGGACTTTAAATAAATATAAATTTGTGAACCCCGCAATAAACCTGTCCCGAGCAAGGTCGAGGGATTGCAGCAAAAACCCCCCAGTAAACTGGGGGGCTAAACCTGTCTCTCCACAGGATGTGGCGCCAGCCATCCCAGCGACCTTGCGGCAGAGCCAGGTCGAGAGATGTTCAGGTATGTTCTGCGGCGGTTGGATTGGGTATTTTAGCTACGAGCTCGGCCGATATATCGAACAACTTCCTGAAACGACAATAGACGACCTTGAAATGCCGCTAATTCGATTGTGTTTCTACGACAGGCTTATCGCCTACGACCATATTGAAGGCGCTTTTTGGCTAATCGCTTTACAATTGCCAGAAGACAGCGAAGAGCCGGAAGAAAAATTAGCCGGCCTCGAAAGACTGCTTACCGAAGCGCAGAAAATCCATGTGAACAAGCCCGCATCTGCTGATATTGAAACAATAGATTTCTCGCGAATTCAATGCAATTTGAATAAAGATTATTACCTGCAAGCAGTCGAGAAGATAAAGCACTATATCTATGAAGGTGACATTTACCAGGTCAATTTCTCACAACGGTTTGAATGCGATTTTAACGCCCGGCCAATAGACCTTTTCCACTGGCAAAACCATTATAATCCCAGTCCCTACTCGGCCTATATTGATGGCGGTGATTTTCACATCGTCAGCGCCTCGCCTGAAATGTTTATTACAATTACCGATGGTCATATCTGTACCAAGCCCATCAAAGGCACCCGACCGAGAATTAACAATGGACAGCAGTGCCAAGAGATTAACGATAAAAACTTCAATGAGCTGCTCTACAGCGAAAAGGAACGCGCAGAGCTGAATATGATAATTGACCTGGAACGTAACGATGTGGCTAAAATCTGTGAGCCTGGAACCAGAAAGGTAATTCAGCCGAGAACTATCGAGAGCTATCCGACGGTTTTTCACGCCTTGGCTACTGTCGGTGGACAGCTTCGCGAAGGAATTACGTTCTGTGATATTTTAAAGGCGATGTTTCCCGGCGGCTCAATCACCGGCGCTCCGAAAATCCGCTCTATGGAAATCATAGATGAAACCGAGCCTACAGCCAGAGGTGTTTATACCGGCAGTATTGGCTTTATAGGCCTTGATGGTAGTGTCTGCTTGAATATCGCTATACGAACGATTATTATCAAAGACCAACCTGTCCCCTCGGCCTTGCTCGGGGCGGGCCTGAGCCGGGTCGAAGGAAAGGCTTACGTCCAAACTGGCGGCGGCATAGTAGCAGATTCTGCCCCGGAAGCTGAATGGGACGAAACAATTACTAAGGCAAGAGCACTGATTGCTGGAATACAAAGCGTCGTGCGTCGTGCGTGATGCGTCGTGCGTAAAGTAAACATTTGATAGAGTATCTAATATGGAAAGATATTATGGAAGGAAAAATAAAAACATATAGAGATTTAGATATTTGGAGTAAAGGAATCGAGATAGTAAGAGAGACATATAAATCGACAGAAAAGTTTCCAAAGCGGGAGACATACGGCTTAATTAGTTAAATGAGGCGAGCAGCAATCTCCATACCATCAAACGTAGCGGAAGGTTTTAGGAGATACCACAACAAAGAATATAAGCAATTCCTATACATATCATTAGGAAGCTGTGCAGAACTTGAAACACAAATCACGATTGCAAAGGAATTAGAATACATCCCGAATGACGAAGAAGAAATATTACTTGAAAAATTGGATCATTTGTGTCGAATGACTACAAATCTGATTAAAAAGCTATAACGCAATACGCATCACGCTCGACGCAATACGGGATTATGGTGGAAAAAGTCTTTCTAAACGACAAATTGATTGAAATCGACAAGGCCTGCATACCCGTTACTGACAGCGGATTTTTGTACGGAGCAGGACTTTTTGAGACGATGCGTAGTCTCAACTCAGTAGTTTTTGCCCTGACAGACCATTTAGACCGCTTGTCTTTTAGCGCACGTGCTTTATCGATAAATAATCCATACACGAAACAATATATAACAGACGCCATTTACAAGCTTCTGCAGGCAAACAAACTAACTGATGCGCGTTTGAGGCTGACACTTACTAACGGTCCCATGTCCCAATCGAATGAACAGCAAAAGCCGACATTGCTTATTACAGCAACTAAATTGCAGCCATATCCATCTGAGTATTACATGAACGGCGTTACAGTTGTGCTGTGTCCCTTTAGACAAAATCTCGGCGAGCCGATTTACGGGCACAAGACGACCAGCTATTTCTCACGCATAATCGCGCTCAGTCTGGCACATCAAAAAAGAGCAGCCGAGGCGTTATGGTTTACAGTGGACAATCGCCTGGCTGAAGGCTGCATAAGCAATGTGTTTTTGGTCAAGGATTCTGTTCTTTACACGCCGTTGATTGGAACTCCCATACTGGCAGGAGTAGCGAGAAAAACAGTCTGCCAGATAGCCTTGAAAAATTCTATCAAACTGGTAGAAAAAGACTTATACATAAACGATTTGTTAAGTGCAGATGAGGTTTTTTTGACCAATGTCATTATGCAAATTCTGCCGATAACCAAAATAGAAAAGCACACCGTCGGTGGGGGCGAAGTCGGTCCGATGGCAAAAAAACTGCAAAACTACTTCACTGCTGGTTTTGAGGAACAGTGCAGGAAGGTTAAATGAAGATAAGGGATATTACAGCAGCGATTGAAAAAATAGCCCCGCTAAGACTGGCGCAGGACTGGGATAACGTCGGACTATTGATTGGTGATCCACAGAGCGAGGTGAAAAACATCCTGCTGACTATTGATATTACAACAGAGGTTTTATCCGAGGCGATAAAACTTAAAACGGACCTCATCATAAGTTATCATCCTGTGATATGGGATGGTCTAAAAAAAATCATTGCAGAACCTGCGGTGAAACCGCGATTAGCCTCGGCACCTGTGGCCGAGGCAACCCCTGCCACAGTGGGCTTGGCCATCCCTTGCGGGAGTGCGGGGGCTAATGACCCGCGTTCCACGCGGGGTCTTGTCTATGAACTGATTCGCTGCGGCATTACGGTCTATTCGATACATACGGCGTTGGACTCGGCCGTAGGCGGAGTAAATGACGGCCTTGCAGAAATCCTTGGACTCTGTGACACAAAGCCTATCGGAGACTATGTTGACTATCCGGACGACATGAATTGTAAGCTCATTGTTTTTGTACCTGCCGACTCAGTGGCTAAGGTTTCCGATGCGGTTTTCGCCGCAGGCGCGGGTTGGATAGGTAACTACAGTAATTGCAGCTTCCAAGCTAAAGGAGCCGGGACATTTCTGCCCTTGGAGGGCGCAAAGCCGGCTGTCGGCAGAAAAGGAAAGATAGAGGAGGTGCCGGAAATAAGATTCGAGACTATTGTGCCGGCGGACAAACTTGACAAGGTAATCGCTGCGATGAAAAAGGTGCATCCGTATGAGACGCTGGCCTTCGATGTTTTCAAACTCTATAATAGTCAGGAAAAGCTCGGCTTAGGAAGGATCGGTAAATTGGCCCAGCCGTTGTTTATAAAGCAGATTATCAATAGAATTAAGAATGCCACCGGTGCGAAAGCTATCGGCTTAGTCGGCAACGAAAAACGGTTAGTAAAAACAGCAGCGGTCTGTGCGGGCTCGTGCGGCAAGATTATAAATTCCGTAATCGCTGCAAAGGTCGATCTGTATCTAACCGGCGAACTAAAACATCATTACGCATTAGCCGCAAAGGAGGCTAATCTGACCTGCATTTGTTTAAGTCATAGTGTCTCAGAAAGATTTATATTAAAGAAGCTCGCTAAACAGTTGCAAATGCAGCTAAATAATGTCACAATCACAATAAGTAAAAAGGATTCGGACCCTTTTACATGGAAAAATATATGACAGAAGAGCAGAAGACAGAAGAGCAGAAGACAGAAGAGCAGAAGACAGAAGACAGTCCACAGGATGCCTTACGGCAAAGACAGAAGACAGAATATCCAACAGGGAATAACCATCATCCATCATCCATCGTCCATCGTCCATCGTCCGCTGAGCTGACTGCTGAGTCGGTGATAGAAGCGGTACTGTTTGCCAGCGACGAGCCTCTTTCGGAAACCCGGCTGGCAGACATTGTTGAGATAGGTGTTAAGCAGGTACGCCAGTACATTCAGAGCCTAAATGAAAAATATAAGGCCAATAATAATGCCTTTCAGATAGAGCAAATCGCCGGCGGCCATCAAATGTTGACCTTGAGTGATTATAATCATTGGCTGCAGAAACTACTTCGCGTTCGCAGCGAGGGCAAACTAAGTCCCGCGGCTCTGGAAACACTCGCCATAATCGCGTATAAACAACCCGTGATGCGAGCCGATATTGAGGCCATAAGGGGAGTTGCAGTCGGCGAAGTCATTCGAGGTCTTATGTCTAAAGGATTGGTTAAGATCGTTGGACGAGCCGAAGTATTAGGCCGGCCGATGCTTTATGGAACAACGAAAAAGTTTTTGGAAGTCTTCGGCCTAAATTCGCTTAAAGACCTGCCGAAAGCGGAGGAACTGAAAAAGCCGGACTGATAAGACTTAGGGCCAAAGGCTTGAATTTAGCCGTCGCGACTCGACTGAGCTAGTTGAAGTCCGGCATTTATCTGCCGTAAGGCATCCCCTAGCGGACTTCGTAGTATAATTTCTAAGGAGAAGGACGGCGACGGGCTAATCTTAAAAAGAACTTACAAAAACGTCTCGTTTGGGATTCGATTCCCACCACCTGCTTTGAATCAGCAGATTTTCTGCTCCCTCACGGTCGTGGCTCTTTTTTAAGGAAGGGAGCAAGAAATATCTTGGCTCGGACAAAGCTGTATATTAATACGCAAACAGTTTATATAACAGCAATTAAGCCTTAATAAAGCACGTCCTATAAAAGAATTTTGCACAAATATTGAAAAAAGTCTTTTAATATGTTGACTTTGTGGTAGGAAGTGGTATTATTTCCCAGTATTGTTTTGTCAGGTGGAACAATGGCCATGCTTTTATTAACAGGTGAATACCAGCACGTCATTGATGCCAAGAACAGGGTGCTCGTTTCAAACAAGCTCAGGAATCAGATTGACGCCGATGAGCACGGCAGCAATTTCTATCTTGTTCTTGGAGTAAATGGCATACTTTGTCTGTATCCGGAAAAATATTTCGAGCAGATAGTCCTGTCGGTTGCACCTGGAACCGCAGCGCCGGATGAGGCTGTAGCGTTCGAGCGGATGAGCTTTGCCTTGGCCAGCAAGGTGGAGCTGGACGGCCAGGGTCGGCTGCTCTTGAATGAAAGATTGCGGAAAAGAGCAAAATTGCAAGATCAAATTACCCTCGTTGGCGTTCGAGACCATATCGAGCTATGGAACAACGAGGACTGGGAGCAATATCTTTCAGACAATATGGCTCAATACCAAAAACAGATGTCGCAGGCACGACAGTACGTTTTGCAGAAAAAGAACATAGAACTTTGATTTTTTAGTGGAGACACAATGATGGATCATTGCCAGATTGTCAGAAGAAACCTATCAGGTAAAAGAGCGGTTGATGAAGAAACCTTTGCCTCGCTGGCTGTTCTTGCTGAACGGCTGGAACGGGTGAGAAGGCTCGGCAATGTTTTTTCCAACATTGAGTTCTCGCCTGATATTGAAAGACTTAAGAGCCGGGTTAATGCAGTGCCCGTAGGTTGAAATCTATATTGAGGTGAACAGTTCGACAGTAGAGCACATACCGGTTCTCGCGGAAACATTAGCCGAACAGATAAACTTACCGCCGGATGGGGTGATGGTCGATGCGACCATTGGACAAGGAGGTCATAGTTTACTGTTCGGCAAAATTTTGGGACCTAAGGGTGTAATTGTAGGTCTAGATGTTGATAAACGTGCTATCCAAAGGACCCAATTCATATTAAAAGACCTTGTCTGCAAGGTTATTTTACATATCTGCAATTTCTCTCAAATCACCGAATATGTCGGAAAGCTTGGCATAGAAAAGGTCCATTTTATATTAGCGGATTTGGGCGTCAGCTCAGCACAATTGGCTGATGTCGAGAAAGGTCTAAGTTTCCTTAACAATATGCCGTTGGATATGAGATTTGATAAAAGATTAAAGACCACTGCTGCCGATATAGTGAATAGAGCGGATGAAAGAACTCTGGCTGATTTGATTTACAGATTCGGCCAGGATAGGGCTTCAAGGCGGATCGCACGGTTTATTGTCCAGCAGCGCCGGCGTCGGCCCATAACTACAACCGGCCAATTAGCAGCTATAGTTAGTAAGGCGCTACAGCGCCAGGGAAAAAAACGAAAACATAGGATACATCCGGCGACCAGAACCTTTCAGGCACTGAGAATTGCCGTAAATAATGAGCTGGAGAACTTGAAGGAGCTGCTTAGTTGCGTGCCGGAGCTGCTAAATAAAAATGGCTATATAGCAGTGATTAGCTATCACAGCTTAGAAGACAAAATAGTTAAGAATAACTTCAAACTAAATAAGAACGAGAAAGTTTACAGGATTATCACGAAAAAGCCGATTGTGCCGAGCTATGAGGAAATCTCCAGAAATAGGCGGGCAAGGAGCGCAAAGCTAAGAATCGCACAAAAACAATAACCTCGTAGTGCGTCGTGCGTATTGAGTATCGCGTAAAAAAATAATGCGATACGATATACGCAATACGCGATACGATATACGCAATACGCAGAAGGAAATGGAGTTTCGTTATGACATCTGATGCCAAAATTGGACTGCTATTGGGCCTTATCTTTATATTTGTAATTGCATTTGTCATTAACGGACTACCAAATTTTTTGAATAAGACGGACAGCAATGAACTAACTACTACTATGACCACCTTTGAGGATAATTCGCTGGGTATCGGGACCAAAGAGCGTAAAACACAAAAAGATTTAGATTGGATGAAAGTGGTCGAAAAACAGACATTTAGTGAGGATCAAGTCCTCTCGGAGAACGAACAGGATATTCGCTCGGTAATTCCTATACCGGTACCGGCAGGCTCTTCAACAGGTCAAAATCTTAGTAAGAGCACTGAAATCGAGCCTCAAGTTGCACAAGCCTTCCCTTCAGCAGCCGGGGTCCAGAAGGCCGTTGTTAAGCCGACTTGGCCGAAAATCTACGTCGTTAGGGAAGGAGATAATCTGGCCAGCATAGCCAAGAAATTTTATGGCCCTGTGGAAGGTAATAGAAAGATAAACATAAACAGGATATTTGAAGCCAATCGCAAACAACTGAGGACGCCTGACGAAGTTTACGTCGGGCAAAAACTCATCATACCACCGCTCCGCCAGTGGCGGACTACGCAGGACAAAAACAAAATCGGTAACGTTTTGTCCAGTAATCTATTCGAGAAGGTCAAATCCATCGGCAGGTCCGTTCTGGCAGATTCGGGCGACAGCAGCGGTACAAATAAAGACAGATGGTACGCCGTACGCCAAGGCGATAGTCTATGGACAATTGCTGCTGAGCAGCTTGGAAATGGCAGCCGTTTCTCTGAAATCAGTAAATTAAACACTGATACTTTGAACAATGAAAATATCCTTGTTATTGGTATGCGTTTGAGAATGCCTGCTCGGTAAGCCTGTCCTGAGCCGGTCGAAGGAAATGAGCTTCCGATTTCGTTTTATTGTTGTTGTTTTCTGTTTTGCATCTGTTTCGATTTTTGCTATTTATCTGCGCAGTGCTAATAATCGCATTTTCTATAAACTTTGTACATATAAGGCTGAGCAAAACCAGTTAAAACAACAGCTTGGTAATAAGCAGCTACAATTAGAGAGTTTGATAAATCCCGCTGCAGTTTCAGCGAACCTGCAGTAAAACTGCATTTTGAATCCTGCAATAAACCTGTCCCCTCGGCCTTGCCCGGGGCAGGCCTGAGCAGAGTCGAAGGATTGCCGTGCTCCGGCAGGCTCCGCCCTGACGAGCGGGGCTAAATATCTCTCGACCCAGTTCGAGATAGGTTTATTGATTCCTGCATAAATATCGCAGATTCCAAGGGAAATGATAAAACACGAGAAGCATAGAATAACAATGTCATTCCCGCGAAGGCGTGAATCCAGCTATTTTAATAGCGTTTTCTGGACTCCTGCTTCCGCAGGAGTGACAAATCGAAACAATTCCTATTAACATTAGTTTTAATGGTATCAATAGCCCCCAAATCCCCGTTTTCGCGGGGACAAGTTTATTTGGGAGTTTTTGAATCGGATTACGATGTACAATAGAAGTGTCCGAGTCATCATTAGCCTTTTATTGCTCCTGATTGGAGTATTTTTGGCTTTAGCTGGTCGGTGCTTTTATCTGCAATATTTCAAAGCCGAGCATTATACCAGCATTTGCCTTAAACAACAGAGGTCCTACTATCCCCAAAAACCTCAGCGTGGCGTGATTCTTGACCGTCGCGGCAGAGTGCTTGCTGCAAGTAATAGAATCCGAATCATATTTGTCGAGCCGAGACTTATAAAAGAACCTAAAACTACATCCAAAAAACTTGCCCCAATTATGGATATGGGTGCACATGAAATTTGTAAGCTCATCATGGAAAGTAAGAATCCGGGATTCGTAAAAATAAAGGCCGGTGTTGATGAAAATCAGTGTAAAACAGCAGGTAAAATTCATGGAGTGGGCATTCAATATGATTGGCTAAGACATTACCCAATGGGCAGGCTTGCGGCACATACGGTTGGCTTTACAAGTTTGGACAACAGGGGTTTAGGTGGCGTTGAGTTCCAGTACAACGCAGAGCTAAGCGGTTCATCAGGGCACAACATTTTTTTAGCTGATGTACATCGTCGGCCCATTCGACCTATTAGTCCTTCGCTGTTTGTAACTCCGGTCTTGGCCCAAGAGTCACAAGTCATCGACCATCAAGCACGAAATGGATGCGGAATTATTTTAACCATTGATGCTGCGATTCAGGAATTTGCACGAGCCGAGCTTATAAAACAATACGAGGCTTACGAAGCAGAATCGGCGGTGGCAATTGTAGCCGATCCCACCGACGGAGCGATTTTAGCCTTGGTGTCACTACCCGACTTTGATCCGGCTAATGCCGGGTCCAACGACACAGATAGCTTCCGCAATCGAGCACTAACCGACCAATTTGAGCCGGGAAGTATTATTAAGCCGGTTATCGCGGCTATTGCGCTGGATGATGGGGCTGTTACAAAAAAGGAAAAGATATTTTGCGAAAATGGAAACTATGTCGGCCGTGGCTTTGGCAGAATCGGTGAATATCGCAGGGGTTTTGGTGATTTAACTTTGCGCGAGATTCTGGTTGAGTCCAGTAATATTGGAATGGCTAAAATCGGGCAGAGACTCGGCAAAGAAAAACTCTATGAAGGATTGAAATTCTTCGGCTTCGGCAGGAAGACCGGCATTGACCTGCCAGGCGAGGCTGAGGGATTGCTAAGACCTATCAGTGAGTGGACCGGATACAGTGTAACCCGAATACCCTTCGGCCAGGAAATTTCCATAACCGCGATTCAATTAGTTCAGGCCTTTTGCATACTTGCCAATGGAGGCCATTTGGTTCATCCGTACCTGGTCAAGGCGATGGTGGATAACGACGGCAAAATTGTTAAGCTGAAGCGTCCATCACCGGGCTCAGGTCGGATTGGTTATATCGTCAAACCGGAAGTTGCCAAGTGGATTGTCACCGATGCTTTGACCGGCGTAATTAATGAGGGCACAGGCAGAAAAGCTAAGCTCAAAAATTGGCAGGCGTTCGGCAAAACCGGGACTGCTCAATTAGCTAAGACCGATGGGCGAGGTTACGCTGAAGATGCTTACGTGGCCTCGTTTATTGCCGGTGCACCGGCAGAAAATCCGGCAGTAGTCGTTTTAGTTTCAATTCGTAAGCCGAACGTCAAACTCGGCAAAGGTTACACCGGCGGAACCGCCGCTGCTCCAGTAGTTGCCGCAATATTAGAGAAAACACTTATTTACCTTGTGGCTCAGAACAAAATCGCGACCCCAAAACATGAAGACCTGCCCGCCGTACACTATGGGCAGGCGGGCCTCGTTTGGGCACCTTTGCCACATGGTGGAGCGCCTTATGACCTGCGTTTTGAGAGATGAGACCTGCCCGACGTACTCTCTGGGCAGGCGGGTACGAAGGCATGGTCAAAATAATCTATGCCGACTCACGAATGAATTATTTAACCGGGCAATGACACATTCTTTCATATACTTCAGGACGTCTTAAATAGGCTTCACAAGCCGATTAGTATATGGTGAATGGTGATTGGTTAAATTGTCATTGCGAGGCTTACGAAGTAGGCCGTGGCAATCCGAC
>Ga0307433_1000493_pt1 | contig 30043 bp, 27 predicted proteins | sample SalMarWE160210MG_FD_202166 | JGI IMG/M metagenome (GOLD analysis project Ga0307433, IMG submission 202166) | Salt marsh sediment microbial communities from the Plum Island Ecosystem LTER, Massachusetts, United States - WE1603-210 | ecosystem: Environmental > Aquatic > Marine > Intertidal zone >... | reverse complement strand
ACGGAGATGATATTCTTTTGATTCCTGCGAGCACTGCGGGTAGACTTATATAATTTTCTACATAAAGTATAATAAGAAGGCATATAGTCCTTCATTTATTTTTTTTTTTATTAATAATTATGGTGATAAGATTGGAAAAAGATTCAGATTTTTTTGCTAAAGATCTATCAGTGGAAGAACGAGACCTCTATGATCGCCAATTTCGCCTTGAAGGATGGTCGCAAATGGTAGTAAAAAATTCGAGAGTGCTAATAGCAGGTGTAGGGGGCTTAGGTTGTGAAATTGCTAAAAATTTAGCCATGTTAGGTGTGGGTCATATCGATCTTGTTGATTTGGATATTATTGAACATTCAAATTTAAATCGACAGATTCTTTTTACTGGGGCTCAAATGGGAGAATCAAAAGCGGTTGTAGCTGCCAGAAAATTAAGAGAAGTAAATCCAAATATAACTATTAAAGGATATTTTACCTCTTTAGAAAGGTTAGATCCAAACATATATCAAGCTGCTAACGTTGTGATTGGGGGTCTTGATTCAATGATCGCCCGTTTAAATTTAAATGCCCAGTGTATAAGATTTCGAAAACCTTTAGTTGATGGGGGAGTATCTGGTTATCACGGACATGTATATACCGTATTTCCTTATGAGAATGCTTGTTATGAATGCAATCCATTACCAATGGGAGAAAGTGATGAAATGGCAGCCTGCACCGTAGTAGGAGTTCCTAGAAAAAGAATCCACTGTGTGTTTAAAGGGGATATGGCTTTTAGAGAAAAATTTGATAGAGATCCAAATCCAAAAGATATGAATGATATTAAATATATTCAAATTATTGCAAATGAATTAGTAAATAAACATAATTTCTTACCTGTATATACTAAAGATGATATTGTAAAAATTATTGATAGACATGATCCAGGAATAATTACAATAAATGCCGTAATTGCTGCTTTACAATCTCATGAGGCTATAAAAATTATTCATTGGAAAAAAGGGCATAAAGAGATTGGTGAACCAATTAAAAGTTATGTTATTTTTAATGGGATCACAATGAAATTGTACCATATTGATAAAAAAAGAAATCCAGAATGCTCTCAATGTGGAAAAAAAGTTCGACGGGTTATAATAAATATGAAATCACAATCACCATGCATAAATATTATACGAATTTTGGAGAAACATGGATATACTTTAGAAGATGATTTTGAGCCCGTAATTACCTTATTGGATTTCAATAATATAAAAATGATCGATCTAGAAAAGAATGCTACGGAAAATGAGCTGCGTAACTTCGAATTTTTAATAGTTGCAGGGTTTAATGGTGGAGAAATTTATGTAACTTTAAAATTTAAATGAATTTATAGTCAAAATTATTGTTTAAGATAATTTAATAATCAAAAATTATTCCAATTAAAAAATAAAGAAAAAATGGGTTGAAAAAAATGAGTATAAGAAGTAGTCGTATTTCTCGAGATTTTGCGGGTTTAAAAAAGATGCTCAAGAATGGAACAATGGTTCAATTAAAACCATTTGATCCTAATAAAAAGAGTATTGATCATTTAGCAATTACTATAAAAGGTCCAAAAGGGACCGCATATGCAGGAGGTCTCTTTAAATTAGAATTGAAATTCCCTGTTCAGTATCCCAAACAACCACCGTTCGTAAGACTACATACACCAATCTGGCATCCTAATTTTTGGCCAAAACCAAGTGAATATAAAGGACAAAGAAATATTTGTTTAGCTTTAGTTGATCCTTCTTTAGTCGGTAAAAAAGGAGGTTGGAGCCCTTCTAAAACAGCAGTCACTGTTGTACAAGCAATTATTGCAATGTTAAATACTCGTGGAAAATATGTAAATCCTACAGATGTTTTCAATAAAAAAGCTGCAATAGAAATGATGAAGGATCAAAAATTTTTTGAGAAAAAAGTCAAAAATTTAGTAAAGAAGTATGCGAAAGATAAGTGGTGAATATACAGTGAAATTCGATGAATTTGTTAATGATCCTATTAGAGAAGCAATTAAGCAAAAAATTAAAGAGAAAATAAAAAAAGAATTACTTAAAGAGATCTATTCTGAATTACAATTTGAAGAAGAAATTACAAATGAGATAACTTCTGAAATAATCAATGAACCTCTGTTAGATTATCCCGAAATCAGTGAAGATTATCTTGAGCCTATACCGATGGAACCTATAGAAACTTATGCAAAAAATGATCAATTTAAATCATCCATAACCATGAGCGTAAAATCAATCCTTAAGATCGCCAGTCACGCACTAAAATATGCTCACTCTAAAATTCCAAGAGAAGAATGGGTAGAGGTTATAGGCTTGCTCGCTGGAAAGTTTGATAAAGATAATAAGGTATTGCATGTTGAAGATGCTTACCCGATGGGACATGGTAATGCAGTATATGCTGAAATTAAAGATTATAAAAATTATGTAAGGGCATTTAAAGATATTAAAAAAAATGAATTATTTATATGTGGTTGGTATCATTCTCATCCATCATATGGATGTTTTATGTCTAAAGAAGATTTAGGAACCCAATCGAGATATCAAAAATTATGGGATAAAGCAATAGCACTGGTAATCGATCCTTATCAGATAGATGGCAAATCGTTGGGTTTTGAAATTTATCGGGCTAATTTTAAAACGAGAAAATGGTTTTCTGTACCTTTTGAAATTAAAGGAAATTTAGATGCGGGGATGTTACCTGAAATTCTGGATTTTATGAATCCTATTATTGAGGGTAGGCCTGCATATTTAGAATATGATGAATAATAATGGAAGTTGATTAATCTATGGTAAAAAAGAAAAAATCAATCATCATCTTTTTTATTTTTTTTTTAGTTGGCTCTATCCATGGATTAATTTCAATGTCATTAAATATTTTTTTAACCTGGATATTTATTGGACTCTGGTTAATTTTTACAATAAAGATTTACGAAAATATAAAGCGTCATCGGGAATTTAATTCCCCCCATAATACTGCTTTTTTTGTCACAATTCCTTTATTTATAGGATTTATTTATTCGATTTGGGGTTCTTATACGGGTTTATTAGGAGAAAATCTTATAGAGAGCTCTAATTTCTATTTTAGCTTATGGAGTTTAATTTTTGGTTTACCTTTTGTCTTATATGGAGCTTATTCATTATACCGTTGTTTTAAAAAGTATAATGTAATCTATTTTGGCACAAAATCAGTAAAAGCAAAAACGGTAGGATACTTTTTATCTTTCTCAATTATTTTGAGCATAAGTCTTTATTGGATAATTTTTTATACTATTATTGAAGTTTATAATTCTCTACTAATTCCATTCTATTTCTCTTTAGATCTTAATCTTTTATTATTATTTATATCAACCATAGTAATACTCATTATATTTGGATTTTTAAATGCTCAAAGGCAATTACCCCCTTTAACTCGAGATTACATAGCACAACGTACTAGAAGAATAAATTCACTAACAACACCTACATATCAAAGCCAACAAGTACGAACAACTAATAGATCTACTACTTCTCCATCAACAAGAACGATGAGGCGTACAACTAGAACTGCGACTCAATCAACTAGAACTACACCAACATCTCATAGTCATAAAACTAGAACCACAAAAACAACTCAATCTAAAAGGACAAAGACTAGTCTAAAGATTCAGAATTTAAATAATTATAGGCCAAAAGCATCGTATTTGACTGTAGAGGATTTTAAATGTATTTTCTGTTTTAATTTACCAAAATATCCTGAGGATAAAGGGAGAGGTATCATTTTGTGCCCTAATTGCAAATATCCCGCACATGCTGATGAGTTTAAAGATTGGTCAAAGACATCAAACTTATGTTCCCGTTGTAGCGCGCCAATTCCTTCTAATTTTAGAAGAAATCCTAGAATTATTAGTGTAAAAGATTACTCAATTATCTATAAGCAGTTTTTAAAAAAGAATAATACTAGATCATAGGACTATTTATTTAATCTAATAATCCTTCTTAATTCTCCAATAGTAGTTTTTAATTCAGAGTAAACATTATGAGGGTGGATGGATTCATAACTCTCAATTGTAAATTTAACTCTACAATGGTCTTCTAGATTGGGAAAATCATATAAGATGAAATTTTTAGCCATCTCCCTTACCACATCTTCAGAAAACAAAGGTTTAAGATGAGCCATTCGAACTAATCTAGCCTCATCAGGTCGTTTCAATACCGATTGCATTTTTCCAGACATAGACTCTTCTATGATATCAATTATGTCTAGTACATCAATTTTATGATTGTTCAAATCTTTAATTTGAACAACAATCGTTCCCATAGATCTTTGATTATGGGAACTAAAGGGTAAAATATTTAAGAGTTTTTTTATATCTTCTTCTTTTAAATTGATATCTCTTCTATTTTTTATTATTTCTTCAGCATATTCTTGACTCATTTCTTTAGCACAGGGACAAACAGTCATTCCTACGGCGCTCGCTCCGATATAATAATTAAAATCAACATCTCCTGAGTCTCCCTTTTGTGCTTTTACAAAAGAACTTATTTTATATGATTTCTGAATATTTCTTTGTTGGTCATCTTTGGTTTGTACAATTATTTTTCCTTCAAGTTTTACATACACTTTTCTGGTGTATGGATGTTTTTCTAGTAATTGTCTTGCGATTCTATCCCCTACTACTTCTACTGAAGGTGTTGGTTTGAATATAACCTCATTTATTATCTCCTCAATGGTTTCAGAGGTACGAGACATATGTATACCTCGCTGTTTTGCAGGGAGAGAAATTAGAGCCGAAATCTTAGGATAAAAAGAGTATCGTTTATTTTCTTGGACAATATCTACCTTCTTTTCAACCCCAACGATCCCAACCTTATCAATTGGAATATCAACTTTTGAGCCGGAGTTTTGTAAATCTTTCTTGAATGGACTAATCAAGTATCACTATCTTATTTTTTTTCCACTATTAAATAAAAGATGGAATATAATATAAAAAGTATTAATGAATAAGATTGTTCTGATAAAATATATGATTTAATTCAAAAATTATTACTCTTCTTTAATTTAAAAAAAATGTCGGAAAAACAGCTCTGCAGTAAATTTGGGTTGATTGGAGATAATTTAGAATTAAAACAGAATATAACTATATTTTTTGATGAAAAAGGTAAAATATCCGAATTGGCATATGAAGATCCGGATTCAGTAATTAATTTCGATGAAGAAAAAGAGAATCTTCTGGTTATTCCAAGTCTTATTAATTCTCATGTCCATATTGGAGATAGCTTTGCCAAAGAGAGAGGTTTTAATAAAGAGTTAATTGATGTTGTTAGTCCTCCTAATGGTATCAAACATCAACTACTTAAAGAAACCCCGATTACTGAGAAGGCGAAAGGAATTAAGTGTGCAATAGAAGAAATGATATCTAATGGAATAAGCTATTTTATTGACTTTAGAGAAAATAATATAGAAGGAATAGAGCTTTTAAAAAGAGTGATAAGTGGCGAACAAATTAAATCGCTAATCTTTGGACGATTTAATCAAATAAAAGAAATTGAACCGATTTTTAATATATCTGATGGAATTGGTTTGCCAAGTTATCATAATATTACTATTGATGTTAAATCAGAGCTAAAAAAATACAAATACATTTCCAAAAAAAAAATAGCCTGTCATGTCGCTGAGCTTAATCGTGATTCGAATCTTTTAAGACAAATATTTGATGATGGATTAGTAGATATTATTATCCATGGAACAAAACTAGAAAAAAGTGATTTAGAACTAATTAAGGAAAAAAAGATTTCAATTGTGTTATGTCCTAGAAGTAATGGGTATTTTGGGCTTGGATTTCCTCCTATTAATGAAATTTTAGAATTAAATATTCCTATATCTTTAGGAACAGACAATGTTATGGTAAATAATTTAGATTTATTTGAAGAGATGCGCTATTTGTACTATATTGCTAGAATTCAAATGAAAAAAGAGAAAATAGAGAATATTAATGCGAAGGATTTACTAAAAATGGTAACTATTAATGCAGCTAAGATATATAACTTAGAATCTGAAGTAGGTTCTATATCTAAAGGAAAATCAGGTGATTTAATCGTAATTAATTTGGGCGATTCTAATTTTTACACCAATTGTATCGATCCTGAGACTTTCTTTCCATTGGTTGTCCAAAGAACTAATGCAAAGAATATTAAACAAGTATATATTGGAGGAAAAGTTTTATATGAACGATATTGAAAGGCCTTATATTATTTTAAAGGCGGCAATGACAATTGATGGAAAGATTGCTTCAAAAAAAGGAGATCCTGAAATATCTGATGAGAAAGATTGGAAAGAAGTGCATAAATTAAGGAGTAAAATGGATGCAATAATGGTGGGAAAAAATACGGTTCTGTTAGATAATCCAAAGCTTCATATTAAATTTTATTCACATTCTGGCTATTATCGTATTGTTTTGGATAGTAATCTTAGCATTCCAATTGATTCAAATGTTATTACATATCAGCCTGATATTTATCCTACAATTATATGTACTACTGAAAAAGTTTCTCAGAAGAAGATAGATGAATTTAAAGCAAAAAACGTCACCATTATTCCCTCGGGTACTGGTTCTAATGTAGATATAGTAAAATTGATGCCGAAATTGTATCAAATGGGTATTAAATCCATATTATTAGAAGGGGGAGGAAATTTAAATTGGAATTTTGTAAAAGAAAATTTGGTTGATGAGATACAACTGACTGTAGCACCTTGGATTGTTGGTGGTCAAGATGCTATATCGTTAGTTGAGGGGGATGGCTTCTTGAGAATGAAGGATTGTCCGCGATATATTTTATCAAAAATCAAAAGAAGAGATAATTATCTATTGTTAAAATATTTGAAAAGAACATGAAATATTCCTCATTAGATACTGAAAAGCTAAGATCTATATCATTGAAAAAGATAGGGGAAAAAGTAAGTGAGATTAAAAAGAATTTAGATAAAGATCAACAAAAAGTCATTACTTTTTCTAAAAATTTCACAATCTCATTATCAAATTATTGTCAAAATCAATGTGGTTATTGCTTTTATAATCATAGAATTCAAAAAAATAGTACTAATTTAAATACTACATTAATTTCTGATGAGAAAGTCAAATATTTAATGGAGAAGGCAAAAGAATTTGAATGTAGAGAAGCATTAATGATGTCTGGAGAATACCCTGATAGTTTTCAAACTGTAAAAGATGAATTAAAATTAAGAGGTTTTGACAAATATCTTCAATTTTTAGTGTATATAAGTAAAACCCTTTTGGATATGAATTTTTTACCTCATACAAACATTGGTCTAATCTCATTCGACAGTATGAAAGTTTTAAAGGAATATAATGCAAGTATCGGCTTAATGTTAGAAAGTACAAGTAATAAACTCCTACTTAAAGGGGGCGTACATGAGTTTTCCCCAGGAAAATTACCCGAAAAAAGAATTGAGTTTATTGAGAATGCTGGTAGACTTAAGATCCCTTTTACTACTGGTCTCTTACTGGGTATAGGAGAAAACGAAAGAGACAGAATTAATGATTTGATAACTATAAAGCAACTTTATAATAAATATGGTCACATTCAAGAAATTATAATTCAAAACTTCATGGAAAAGAAATATATTCCGTATCAACCAAAGCATCCTATATCTCTTAAAGAAATACTTAGAACTATTGGTTTTGCTAAAATTATTATGGAAAATGAAATAGCAATACAAATTGCACCAAACCTCTTGAGAAAATTTGAAAAAGAAGCAATTTCAATGGGAGTCAATGATTTCGGAGGTATATCTCCAATTACATTTGACTATATAAATCCAAATCATCCATGGCCACAGATTGAATATTTAAGAAAAATTTGTGAAAAGGAAGGATATGTATTAAGGGAAAGATTACCAGTATATGAGAAATTTATCAATAAAGTTGGATTTTGTTCAGAAAAAATTAAAAATATAATTAAAAATATCAGTTAATAAGTTGCTTAAATACAATCATATAAACCCTAATGTTAAGAAAATACTCAAAAGTGTAGAAAACTCTGAAGAGATTAATAAAGAAGAAGCAATAGAATTATTAAAGGTTTCAGGTAAGGAATTTATTGCTTTACAAAATGTAGCTAATGATATATGCTTTAAAAAAAAGGATAATATTATTACATTTATAATAAATCGTAATATCAATTTCACAAATATATGTTATCAAGGCTGTCTTTTCTGTTCTTTTAGTGTTTCGAACAAACATAAAGAAGCATATCTTTTGAGTGTTGAAGAGGTTCGAGAAAAAGCTATTGAAGCATATAAGAAAGGATGCACAGAAGTGTGCATTCAGGGAGGGATAAATCCAGAATTGTCATTTGAATACTATATTGAAATTCTTAAAGTCATCAAAGAAATCGATAAAAATTTTCATATACATGCATTTTCTCCTCAAGAAATCTTCAATATTTCAAAATTGCATGAAATTGGTATCGAAGAAACATTAATAGAACTTAAAAAAGCAGGTTTAGATTCAATACCGGGTACTGCAGCTGAAATTCTTGTCGATAAAATAAGAAAAATAATTTGCCCAAATAAGATAACAACTTCTCAATGGATAAATATTATAACAACAGCACATAATTTAAATATACCTACAACTTCAACAATAATGTATGGTCATATTGAGGATATTAAAGATAGAGTAGAGCATTTACATATATTAAGAGAAATTCAAAAGCAGACATCTGGTTTTACTGAATTCGTTCCTTTACCGTTTGTAAATGAAAATCCGATTTTATCAAGATTGCCAAAATTTCCATTGAAACGAAATTATGGAATGGCGGATTTAAAGTTGTTCTGTGTAGCACGACTATTTTTTAATAATTTTATTGATAATATTCAATGTTCATGGGTAAAATTAGGTCCTAAATTAGCCCAAGTTTCATTAAATTATGGTGTTAATGATTTTTCAGGGACTTTAATGGAAGAACATATATCAAAATCTGCAGGCGCTGAATTTGGTGAGTATTTATCCCCCGATGAAATGATTACAATTATCAAGGCAGCGGGAAAAAAACCTGCCCAAAGAGATACATTATATAGAATTTTAAAAATTTATTAATTTAATTGAATATATTTACCTTCTTGCTTGTTCTTGAAGGAGATTTAAGAGAAAATGTTGAGTAATTATATCAGAACTAATTTTACCCAGCACCAATCCTTCTTTGACAACAGGCATGGCAGAAATTTTATACTGTTCAAGTTCTCTAACTATATCTAATAGATTTAAATCTGGACTTGCGGTTATAACATTCTTAGTCATTATATTTTCGATTGTATTTGAAAAAACGCCCTCAGCAGTAGCTTTCGTTATATCCCAATCAGTTAAGACGCCAACTAATTTTTCATTTGAAAGAACTGCTACTATCCCACTATTTTCATCTATCATTAATTGAGCAGCTTGTTGAATACTTTTTTCAACATCAATTACGGGAATAGACACCATAATATCTTTCGCAGTACGTTGACTCTCTTTACGAGACAAACGTTGCAAACTAATTTGTTCTGCAACCACACAAGGGAGCATATCTTGATGAGTTGTGAGTATTTCAACTAATTCATTCATATTATGATGAATAACATTCTCTCTATATTCATCTCCAGCTACTAATCTCTTTTTTGAAAGTTCAGCAAAATCTTTGGCATGAGCTTTTAACCACTTTTCTACTTCATCAGGATTTCCTAAAATTTCATCTGGAATTTGAAGAGAATCTGGAGTTTTTATAATATGTTCCTGTGCCGCAAAAATAACACCTCCGGAGTTGACAAGATAATCATTAGCAATCATGACTCCTTTTTCTCTATAAACCATTTGTTCCATTATAGTTCTTGCGGCTTTTCTATTGGGATCAGGAGAATACGTATTTGCACCTTCAACTATTAATGACCATTTGCCAATACGATCAACTGTCATTGATGGATTATCACTTGAACCAACGCCTAAATAATTAAAGATGGGGGCGGCAGGAACCATACAGAAAGCATTTTCAAGGAGCAAATTATTAGGATTGCTTGAATATTTAACAGGATACTTGTATCCTTTGGATATTATATTCTCCTTAAAATAATTAAGTGAGACTAAATTTTTATTCTTCCATAAATTGAATAAATCTTCAATTGGTAATCCATGCTCATCATAAAGATAACCTTCAATATCACTTATCCCAACAACTTTTGCGTGTGGCAATCTTTCTTTCAATATTCGAGCTGCATGAGCTCCAACTGCTCCAAAACCTTGAATTATTACAGTTACTTCATTTAGTTCAGGAATTTCCAAATTGGAAAACTGTGGTAGAATTTTCATTTGAGGCAAAATTTTTAATAATGTTTGTAACGCTATTACAACCCCTCCGGCTGCAGCACCAAGTTCATCAATTCTATTTCCCCCCATATCAGCAGTCTTTGATACCGCACTATCTATGCCATTTTCAATTGCAATAGTTTTCATATCTGCATCATTAGTTCCTACATCTGGTCCAGGAACATATATTTTTTTATATCGATTTATTAACCTTGCAAAGCAACGTACTATTTCCTTATGTTCTTCAGATGATAAATTCCTTTCTGCAACAATTCCGGACTTTCCTCCTCCATATGGAAGATTAGCAGCAGCATTTTTTAACGTCATACCACGAGCTAAATTATAAATATCAGAGGGTAGAATATCTGGAAGCATTCTGATACCTCCCATAGAAGGTTGTCCCATAGATAGGTTATCAACAACTAAATAACCACCTACTTCTAATTTAGAGTTCTCATCCCATATACATGCCACAAGCTGAGGTCCTAGTTTATCACTTATTATTCCTATACTGGATAATAGGTTTTCGTCAGTTTTAGTAAATTCTAAAGAACATTTCCCGTTCTCTTTAAAGAGACGATTTTTAAGAGTAAATTTTGGAAGATGCTCCTTTAGAAAGGCACCCATCTTTTTAGGAATCATTTTTAATATCCATTCAAAATATTTAATTAGAGATATCTATTTACTATTATGAGTTTTTTCAATTTAAAATTGATTAGTCTATATAATTATAAAAGGAATAAGAAAATCTATTAAAAACTAAATTAATTTGATTTTAATATGGGTAAAAAGCAAACTAAACTTCTTGTAATTGGTATTGACCAGGCATTACCTTACTTTATTAATAAATTTTTAACTGAAGGCTTACTTCCTAACATTAAAAATTTAGTGAATAATGGAGTAATTGGTGAGGCATATCCTTGTCCTCCTTGCGATACACCTACTAATTGGACTACTATAGCAACAGGAGCGACTACAGCTATACATGGGGTGACTAGCTTTTATATGCATGTTCCTGGAGATTCATTTGAGTTGGGACTAAATTATCGTTCTAGGACACAATTGGTAAAATATTGTAAAGCAGAATACTTATGGGATGTAGCTGATAGAAATTCAATGGCATCATTTATATTTAATTATCCATCGGGTTGGGCAAGTAAATTAAAAAGAGGAGTAATGGGTTTATATACCTGGGAAATACCAGAATCTTTTCCAAGAATGATCGCTCCTTCAAAAACTTATAAATTGGATATTGGGAATGAGGGCGATGGTGAAAGGAAGTTACTTCTCCCAATTAAAAGTAAAGAGATAACAGACGCTATTGAGAAGGAAGTTTTTCTAACTAAGACTCGAGGAAAAAATTATGATGCACTGAAGATACTGATAACACCCTCTAATAATTGGCAAATTCTAAAGTCAAGTGTGTGGAGTAATTGGATTGAAGTAATTCTAAATACGACCAAAGGGCTACTTCCTTGTTTATTTAAGATCAAGGTTCAAGAACTAAACTCCAAAAATAATTATGTCAAAATAAAGAGGACTGCTATATATAATAAGATAGGATGGACATATCCCGAGAATTTTGGAGAAAAGTTAATCAAAAACGTTTTTGAGTTTGATTTGCCTGAAAGTCATGATGTTGAGTTTATGATCTATGAAAGTATGAAAAAATATCTAAGATCCGCAAGGGAAGAAAGTTTGACACTAGCACAAACTGTTAATTTTGCTAAAAAGGACATGAATTGGGATATTTGTTTTTTTCATTATCATCTACTAGACTCGATAAATCATGATTCTCTTGCTTTTTTATACAATAAATCTCCTCTTTATAATGAAGAAGAGGCAGAAAAGAGTCTTGAGAATGAAGAAACTGCTTATAAAATAGTGGATGAATTAGTGGGTGAAGTATTAAAATCAAGTGTAGATAAGAATACTATTATTTGTTTTGTTTCTGATCATGGAGCAATACCCATATGGAAAATGGTGAATTTACCTAAATTTTTCATGAAAGCCGGTTTAATTAAGTATAAGTGGAATTTTAGTGAAAATGGTTATAAAATCGATTGGAGAAGAACCAAGGCATATCCCTATATGGAACCTCCTTTTATTTGGATTAACTTGGAAGGTAGAGATCCCTTTGGAATAGTAAAACAAAAAGAATATGAAGATTTAAAAGATGAAATAATCGAAATTCTCTATGATATGAGAGATCCTTATACTAATGAGAAATTGGTTGACTTAGCACTCAAAAAAGAAGATTCTGATTATCTTGGTCTGAATGGAGAAAGAATTGGGGATATTATCTATTTTTTAAAACCATCATATGGGTTATTTGATGGAAATCTAGGAATGTTGAATGCATCGTTCTTATCCAAAAATCTTTATGAAAAACCAGAAATTTACGATTCCCAAGTATTTTTCGGGGCTCATGCTTACTTTCTTCCTTCTACAAAGTTAGGAGATTTTTCAATTACTGCTCCATTAATTTTGAGTGGCCCTGGGATTAAGCAAGGGGAGAAATTAGAAAGCCCAGTAAATCTCATTGATTTAGCACCGACTTTATCTCAATTACTTCAGATTCCTAACCCTAAAGATTCTCAAGGGAGGATACTTAATGAAATACTTAGTTAAAAAGGATTGGAGTTTTATTTTTCCGTCTTATCTATGTTCTTATAATGTAAGGATATTTAGCACCGACTTTTTCTCAATTACTTCAGATTCCTAATCCTAAAGAACCTCAAGGTAAGATACTTCATTTTTTATCTTATCTTTATTCTTATAATTTAAGTAAAGTGTAAACTTTAATTCTATTAAATAAAATTTATTGTTTGAATTATTATGGTGACTTTAATAGCAACTCTCACAATAAAAGAAGGTAAAATGTCCGAAGCTATAGAAGTTCTTAAAGAGATGGTAGCTAACATCAAAACATCTGAACCTGAAACTTTGGAATATATCCCCCATACGGTTAAGGGGGAAGGATTAGAAAATACGATAATTTTCTATGAAAAATACGAAAGTGAAGAAGCAATGAAATCTCATAGTAAGAATTTAGCTAAAACAGCAATAAAATTGGCTCCTCTTTTAGCTCCAGGAAGAGATATCAAAGTGTGTAATGAAATAATTTAAATTTCTTATTTTTTTTATAATTCATCCTGAATATATGGTTTTCCTGTATGTAAACAAAATTCAGCTTTACTCAATTCTCGACCTAAGTAATTTAGATGTGATATATTCTCAGTTAGGTGCAGTTGCATGATTTTTTTACTTAAACTTTCTGCATTTTTTCCTACTATAGTATTAAGTAATTCATTTGTATTTGAATAGAATAATACTAATATTTCTTTAGAATAATAGTCAATATAAAATCTAAAATATCCTTTATCGTCTGGTTTATAATCAGAGTTTGTATCATCAACATAAACTGCTTGTGAAACATTTATCTGAGGCTTATCCTGACTAATTTTCCCTTTTGCTTTAAATGAAGTGATTCCTTGATTAATAGGAGGCGTATTTTTATATTTTGCCAGATAGTTAAGCTTTACTGCTTCTTTTAATTCCCTTACACCACCAAAAAGTTTTTTACTATGTTCTACCGTAAACATTACTCCTACGTCTAATTCTATCGCTATGCTAGCTAAAAGTCCATTAATTCCAACAGAGTCAATATCCATTAGTTCTACTACATTAGAAATACCGAAAAAGAGAGGTAATTCCATTTCTTTATTATTGTTTTCATTTACCATTTTCCTATATAGAAAATACGTATCTAAAGAATTGCATATTCCAGGGGAAATTGGAGTTTCTAACAGTGGATCCGCGATTAATTTTTGAAATCCTTTTCCTTTTAATATTTCAGTCAATTTAAATAAATTTTCGACTCTAACTTTAGGATTTTTAGGAAAATACGCATTTCTAATATCTGTGGGTAAAATCACTATTGGGATATTTTTAGGTATATCTAAAAAATCTTTGTAATTTCCTAAATCTAAACTAAGGATCATATCTATATCAGTATTGATTGCTGCTTCAATTTCTGCAATATCCATCGAATCTATGCTAAGTAAAACATCGAAATTTCTGTGTATGAGCTCAATAATCTCATTTACTCTTTTTGGATGAGGTTTATTAGATACACATCCAATATCTATTACATCTGCTCCTGATTTGATATAATGATTTACTTTTTTAAGGATTGTTTTATTTGATTTTTCAGTGCAATTAACAATTTCAGCAATAATAGGGGGAGGAAGATGAGGAGATATCATAATGCTCGATTTATCCTCATTAATATAAAAAGAAGTACTGTTGATTTTCTTCTGGGCTATTTTTAATTGATTTTGTACAATGTTATTATATTCTTCTTCACCCGATATTTCAATGAGTTTATTAGCAGGCACTTTACAAGAGAGATTTATTTCTTCAAGATTTTTTAGAATCTGAGGTAAATCTGATGCAAATTCTGGTCCTTTCTTTATATCAATATTGTATTTTTCTTCTAAGATACTTGCATCCCATTGAACGAAACCGGGTATTAAAATTAAATCATAATCAGAGATTGATATATTCTTTAATACATCTATTACTATCTCTTTTGTAATAAAAGCAGATATGGTAATGGGAGCCTTATAAATATCAATTTTATATTTCTTTATTGGTTTGATAAGCTTTGAAATGATCGAATAACTACCTTCACCCGTAATGATTAATATGTTCTTATTCAAAATCACTCATCATAGTTTTGTCAAAAGGAATATATATATCATCTAAAATTGAACCACTTGCTTCTTTTAACTTTAAATTATCGATAATTGGCTCAAACTCTCCTTTCATTAGCCCATTAGCTATAAAGGCTGCCCCTTGAGCCGCACGCTTTGATAAAAGACTATAGGATCTCATAACTCTGACTGGGGCAATATCTTTTAAGTGGAAAATTATTTTTTCACGAAGATATGTTAAATTAGCTCCACGCCCAGCTAGTAGAATCTCTCTAATATTAGACTTTTCTGAAAATGAAGAGGAAATTCCATATACTGCCTTTGTTACACTATTAATGTATGCTTGAAGGGCAATTTTTGTTTGTTCGTCTCTTTCAGCTAATAACATAATCTCATCTAAGCTTAAATCTTCATAACCAGCTATGTATGAAACTCCACCTTTATATATATTCTTCTTTTTTATAGTCTTTATAAGATAAGCTAATTCTCCGTCTAAGCTTCCGCACGCTTTAAATCCCATTATATTTGAACCACCTATACCGTCAATTATTTGCCCTTTTTCAATTGCTAAAACCGCAGTAAAGCCATATCCAATCTCAACCATTATAAAATTTGTTTTTTGAGGAGAAACTTGAAAACGTTCCATCTGATCACGAATACCAGTTACAGCCGTACAGAGTTTATCCGCCGTTCCCATATCTATCTTATTGATCTTTCTATACCTTGGTATGGTAGGTAAGTGTTTTACACCGGGTACAATTATACCAGGGATCTTTTCCGCTTTAATTAAACGTAATACTTCGCCTAAACCAATTAGTTTTTCTTTGTCTTCCTCTTTAAACTTTAAAAGAGTAAAATGAATATCTCTTTCAGTAAGGTCACTAACCTTTTTTAAGGGAAGTCCAAAACCGCTAGGGGCAACCATTAAGTCAATTTTATCTACAGATTTTATTATTGAAATAGCTTTTTGTGGCTCTTTTATTAATTCTTTAGAGAGTATAGACGTATCAAGAATGATTTTGTTATCATTTAATCCAAAAAAGTCCCAGCTTAGGCTCCCGGGATCTATACCTAGTACAATCAAAGTTTATCAGTTTTAGTAAAATTAACTAAGTATTAAAATACAATAATTCTTTTTATGATTCTAACTTTTTAATTATTGCTTCTTATTATTATTTATGAATATTAGCTGTGAAGAGATTGGGCTAAAAGAAAATAATTTATATGAGGTATTAGCAACAACTTTTTCTATAAATAATAGTAAAATAATACCTAACACAGCTTGTATGGGAATACGTCTAATTAATAAGGATGTCATTCAATTTAGTCCGTATTCGAATACGAAAACTTATGAAAATATTAAAGAACAACCCTATGTTATCTTCAACTTAATTGATGATATCTACTACTATGCTTTAGCCTCATTAAAAAAACAAAATTCAGATTTTAAAGGTATTTTAAACGACCAATATCAATTTTTTAAATTTGCTAATACTTTAAAAAAGGAAATACAATTACCTTTCCTTAAAAATGCATGGGCAATTATTGTATGTAAAATCATTGATGATACTCCTATCATTAAACGAGATGATCTTGGAGAGAATTTAATAATTGAAGTGAAGTTGCGGGTTCTTTATTGTAATAAGTATGCGTCCTCAAATAAACTATACAATAGAGCAGAAAATTTAGCACTAGAAGCAATAATTTTAGCTACAAGGTTAAAAGTTGCACAAGAACTAAATAAATCCGAATTAATTATGATAATTCATGAAAAGATAAATCAATATATTAAAGATATCAATAGATTTTGTAAAAATTTGAATGTTTTAAAGACTATTGACTATTTAAAGAAATATATTCAGGTTATTATGGATTAATCTATCGTTTTAATAGTATCAATAAACATTAATGGATATTGGAAATCTTCAATCCATTGAATTTTGGCAATTACTTCTGTGGTTTCGTATTTAAGCATTACCTCAGCATTTATTACTTTTCCTGTGATTTCATCATAATCAAATGGAGTATTTTTATTACCTTCTATCTTTTCTTTATCAAGTCTAATCTGGACTTTTTTAACATAGGGTTGGCATGATATAGACGCCTCTATTCCATTTTCTATAGCTGTTATGATCTTTTGATTTGAAGATATTGGCATACCAGCTAGAATATGATAAAGCGCTCCTAATTTTATACCAGTTTCAAAACAAGCACGTTCTCTTTCACTTAATTCTGAAGAGAAATAGTTTTTAATATTTTTATCTAACATTAATCCTCATCTAAATATTCGATTTTAGCCCCAAAATTATTCGGTTTACATATATATATATATCCACCAAATCCACTTATCAACTTTTGAGTCTCCTTCAATAATATATTAGCTTCTTCGTCTGATTCAGTAATACCTATAACACTTGGACCGAAAGACGACATTCCGTAAGCTTTAACACCGTAGGTTTGAAAAAATGCTAATACTTTTTTTACTATCTCATGTTGAAGCTCAATTTCCACTTTTTTAAATCCAATTGTTTGGATTCTTTTTAATCCTTCACCAAAACAAGTGAGATCTTGCTTTAGAATACCAGGTATTATTTTCATCAATATTTGATGTGAAACCTCATTTACTTCAATTTTAGGAATTGGTGCATGAGTTTGGAAAATACTTACTTCCTCATCACCATACGCTCCTTTTTTTACATTTGGAATAACTAATACAAAACGCCAGTGTTCAGGAATAGTATATCTAAAAATAGTAAGTGCGGGATCAGCTGAAGAAGATGCAGAAGATGGTAAAAAGGTTTCTTTCTCTTTTCCTATGCCAAAATCATGTCCTGCATCAACTATAAATCCCCCTCCCTCAAATCCTTTCCATCCAATTCCTGAAGTTCCACCACGCTCCATTAATTTGGTTAATTCTTTTATAGAAATTTTATTGATCTCCTTCAGTTTTATAATGGCTGTTGCAATTGCTAGGGATAATTGCGTTTTAGAGCCCAATCCCACATGACTTGGATAATACCTTTTTAGAAAAAAATGAAAATTCTTATTACTAATATTAAAAGTTTTAAACACTCGTGAAGCTTTTTCATTAATAACTTCAATGGATTCTCGATAATATTTATGAGCTTCAATTTTAAACTCTTCAGCATGATTAGTAGCTTCGAATACAACATTTGGGCGATCTAACATAAGCCCAATCCCTCCATCAACCCTACCAGTATAACCATTCTCATCTATTAAGGAAAGATGTATCCGACACGGAGTGGTAATTCTAATTTTCATACTGAATATAGTAAGATAATTTTAAAGCTAAGAATAAGAATTTTTATAATAATATAAAGTTGATATATCAACTTATTTGAGTAAGTCATTTAGGCTTCAAAGACTTTTTGAAAATATTTAAAAAGTAATGGTGAATGAATTAATCAAAATTTCAACTATAAAAATTATAAAATTAAAATTAAAAAAAATAATTTATTTATATTTCTGAATTTTTATTATTCTGTAAAAGTCTTCGATAGAAGTTAGTCCTACGATTACAGCAACAAAAATAAATATATTTCTTAAGAGCTCATAAAATTCAACAGAAACCCCTGTATTCACCCACCCAGATAATTCATCATAATTAAACCATGGAAATATATGCGGGTTAAGAGCTAAAATAATTATAAAGGGGATTAAAGCAAATTTTAAGATAATTGTGACTCCATGTATTATCTGATGTGTACTCGGCTTGTGATTACTAATAATACCTCTTGTAATGTCTAAAGATGCTTCTGTTGCCATGAATATTCCAAATATTCGCAGTAAGAGAGAAAACAATGGATTAAGTAATCCAACAAATAATGGTTGGGCGATAAAGACAATCCCGATTATTAGAGCAATACCCCCGCCAATAATCTCTTCTATCGGTTTAATGAATGGTTTAAGTGGTAGTCCAGTCTTCTTTGAAATAGGATACCCTTCCTCACGAGCTTTTTCCATAAGCATTTTTTGTTTTTCTAATTCCTTCTTGGATTTAAAATCTTCGGGAAAGTAGCCCTCCATGGATAGAAATGCGAAAATGATAGTTATAACAGCAAATGAACCCAAAAGTCCCACTTGAATGCCAGAAACTAGGTTTCCAAATATTGTTTCCAATGATGGGTTTTCGAAAAATATAGTTAGAAATATAGCAAGGATATTCAAAGCAATAATCACACTAAATACTATTCCTAGAACTGTTTTATACAGCCCCCACATCTCTTTTGTAATATAAACATGAGGAGTACCACGCTTTTTATATTCTTTTGCTATTACTTTTGGAGAACCCATGCGTTCAATAGCATTATAGACAGCGTCAACAGTTATTTCTCCTGTATTTGACAATTCTCTGGCTTTTTCCCGCAAATGCTCTTCAAGATCAGCTAAAATTTCTTTCTGCTCTTTCTTTTCTTTTAACCAATCAGGAAGAGCCTTCTTAACTTCTTTAAGATATTCCTTTATTATATCTTCACTTTTCATGTTGCTCATTTAAAATACCTCTTGATTTTAATTCATTTTCAAGATTATGACCACACACATCACAATATCTTAATTCTAAATTGGTAAGATCAATCTTATTTGCACAGTTCGGACAATACAAATATCGATCTCTCTTTAATTTCACATTTACATCGAATAATGGTGCTATCGCTTCAGTGAGTTTAGAAAAAAACCCAGATAAAAAATTAAATATTTTTATTCCATTATCAGTTATGAAGTAAAATTTCCTTTTTCTTCCAGATTTTTCACGTTTTGCGGTAATTATTCCATCCTCTTCAAGCTTTCTTAAAATAGGATATAAAGTACCCTCCTCAATAATTAAAATTTCTTTTGTTTGTTCTTGTAAATCTTTAGAAATCTGATAACCATGTACTCCCTCATTGCCATATCGATTAATAATAGATAGAATACATAAAGTAGATATCCCTCTATTAATTTCGGATTCAAATTTAGAAGCATAATCAAGAAATTGTGGATCAAATCCTTTAACTCGTTTAATCATTTTTTAACCTGCATTTCTTTTTTTTGTTTTTCATTGATTTAAACGTGAATAGTATTTATTCAATACTATTCTATATATAGTATTGAATGTATCATATATAAATCTTTGGATTGATAAAAGAGTTCCAAACAAATTTAAAATAAACATAAAAAACTAAAGTGCTTAATATCTTCTTTTGAAATAACCTTCATAGAAAATTACAGCTCCAAGCAAGCCAAAAAGATCGAAGATGTACCAAACTATACTATAGGAATAATAATATTCAGGAATAAAAAAATACAATTCTTCGAATAAGAGAATCGAAGATATGATCTTTAAAATTATATTTATTATTGCTAGGAACCATATTAAATACTTTCCTTTTAATTTTAAATTAAAAAAATACCAATCTTTATTCGATCTTTCCAGTAACAGAAATAGATTAACTCCAAGTAACCCCCCTGAAGCTAATCCAATAGGAAAATAAATTATTGTAAAATCATAATAATAAAAAAACCAGCTTAAAAATAAGTTGATTACACCACCTAATACAGAGCAAGATATAAATAAAAATAAGAGAAATTTTGAACCATATTTATTTTCAATTGTTTTAACATAATAATAAGAACAGACTAATAATATGATAAAAAAAGCTAATTCGATGGGATTTGAAAAGTAAATAACGAAAATGGAAGTGAATACAGTCCAAATAAATGAATAGGGATAAGGTCCTAAAGTAAAATGACTAATACATAAATAATATGGATAAAAATAAGCGCTTATCGAAGCAATAATTAAAATGATATATATTGCAACCGTTCCAATAAAAGGTCTTTGTCCTCTTTCACCTATATCTTTAATTTTTGTATGTTGTTCTCTAATTCTTTGCTTTTTCTTAAATTGCTTTTTTCGGAACTCAATATCTAATGTGCAATTATGGTTTTCTGGTAATCGATGTTTACCACAAAAATGACCTCCACAATAATTGCATATAAAGGGTAATATACCAGTTTCTTCACCGCAGAATTCGCAATAAGGCAAGGTATTTCTCCGAGGTCATTTTTAAAATAATTTTAATTTTTGCCCTAAAGTATATTTCAATTTAAGCCTTTTTAAATATTAATAATTAATTTATCTCAAAAATAAAATTTATTATCTTTTGCGCCCTATTAGTTCTTAGAGTAGTTATGGAAATATCTGCAGAACTTAGAAATAAGCTAGATTTACTTAAATCTTTTCTAAAAAATAAAAAAGTTATTGTTGCCTTCTCTGGTGGGGTAGATAGCAGTCTATTAGCTTATCTTTCTAGTCTGCACGCAAAAGAGACTTTATTATTAACCATAAAGTCAATTCTTAACTCTACTGAAGAAATTGAAGAAGCAAAACAATTTGCTAATCATTATAGCATTCCTCAGCGAGAGATCATAGATAACCCTTTACAAAATGAAGGATTTATTCAAAATTTAAAAGATAGATGCTATATTTGTAAAAAAGAATTATTCTCTAAATTTATAGAAATCAAAGAAAAAGAGGATTTTGATCTTATAATCGATGGTTCTAATGTGAATGATAAAGTTGATTTCAGACCTGGGATGAAAGCTCTAGAAGAATTGAAGATTGTATCTCCTTATATATTATTTAATATGAATAAACAAGATATAAGAAAAATTAGTCAATATTATAATTTGAAAACGCATTCAAAGCCATCAGGTGCATGTTATGCCTCAAGAATTCCATATTTTCAAAGAATTACTAAAGAAAAGTTAATTATGATTAGTAAAGCAGAAAAATACCTAAAAGAAACTTTTCATTTAACGCAATTAAGAGTTCGATTACATGAAGATAGATTAGCAAGAATAGAAATGCTTCCTAATGAATTTTCAAAAGTTTTAAATCAAAAAAGTTTTGATCAAATTAAGGATAAATTTAAAGAGCTAGGTTTTATTTATATAACGATTGATGTAGAAGGATTTAGATCTGGTTCATTAAATGAGATCTTAAATTGATTAATGTGTTTTTATGTGCTCAATTATATCTTTCCTTTTATTTAAAGCTTTTGTTGCAGCATTTTCTATGCTCTTTTCCATCATTTCAATCATTTTAGGAGTTTCTTCCCCAATCTCTTGTTTTATTTTTGTATAGGCAGATTCTCGAAATCGTGGTAATATCTGTTTTTTAATATTGTCCTTAGAAATCATCGAAACTTGTTGCGAATCATCTACAAATCCAATTTCAGCACACTGTATATTATGGTTCTGTAAGTCTTTAATGATTTCTTTACTATATTTTTCAGGACAGTATATAAGTAACGCATCTAATGATACTCCAAGATAATCCACTCCAACTTTTTCTAACATTTCCAGAACTCGTGGATTTACTAATCTTCTTACTTTTTCCTCATAAATTGTGACTCCACACTTAGCCTCATAATTGATTTCCCATAAGTCTCCTCGTAATCCTCCATTGGTGACATCACACATAGCATGTATATGATCTTTATAGCTTGAATTAAGGATTAGTTCACAAGCTTCTAAAAATTTAATATTCATTGTTTCTTTTACTATCTCATGATTACCTGAATAGATAGCGGTAGTAGATATTGTTCCTCCTCCTGCTCCTTCTGTTAGAATCACCTTATCACCAGGTTTTATATTTCTTCTCGCAAGAACATTATTTGTAATCCCTATTGCTGCAATACCTCCCACTAATCTGTCTCCAATAACCATATCTCCACCTATTCTGAGTGTAGACCCCGCAGTAATGGGCACTTCTGCTAATTCTGATATAGTTGATACTCCTGCCATAAAGTCGAATAACTTTCCAACATCAGCATCATCTCCTAAATGTACATCGACCATTATTGATATAGGTTTTGCTCCTTTCACATATAGATCTCGTAAACACGCTCTTGTAACATGAAAACCGCAAACAAATGGGAAATCACTCAATCGACTATGAATGCCTTCCATCTTAGAGACAATAATTGTCCCATCTTTATTCTCATCTATATTTTTTTTTGATAATTTTACAGCTCCGGCATCATCAAGAGAACTAGGCGATAAGAACGCCTTCTTATCTGTCTCAGATAACTCCGCGATTAATTTATGCACAAAAAAATCACCTGCACCACGACATCCAACACCTTGTTTTCCAACCGACACATTAGCTTTACATATAGATAATAAATTTTTAATAAATGAAGTAGGAAGTCTAGAAATATCACTTATTATACACTCATCTAAGACTGCCTTAGCTAGTCGATCAGCTCTATCAATATCTATATCTTTAAAATCGAGATATTCTTGAACTAATCTTTCAAGAATTTCATGACGAGTATTCCCTTTTTCAATTAATCTTCTTGTTAACCCTTCTAAATCACTCAATATGCTCACTAAATTAGTTTTAATTTCTCTAAAATAATGGTAATTTTATACTATTAAAGTAATTTTCATTTGAAAAAATAGTTTTCATACTAGATATTCAATAAGTAGAAAGAAAAAAAATTTAATTTTATAGATTTATCCATCAAACCACAATTCTAATCTTTTCTAAGCTTCAGTAATATGATGATTGCTAAAGGGATTAACCATAAAAACGCAGCAAAGAGCATCATCCATTCAAGGAAAGGCAGTGTTACTAAAGGTGGAGGAAAAACAAATAAAATCGCTATAGTTGGAGGTGCTATAATCATATATAAGCCAAGTATTCTAGGGTATAATGATTTCTTTATCAAAATTGCTATTCCATTAAAAAGAGCGCCAGTAGCTAATCCACCAAAAACCACTATTGAAAACATGTAATGGAGTCCCAATTCGGTGCTTCTATCTTCAGAAAATAAACCGATTCCAAATAAACCTACTGCAGCAATTAGTAGACATATTAATCCAAGTATTATATTAAAAGCAACAAATATATTAAAGACTCTCTTTGAAAGAGGATTATTTGAGTCGAAAATAACTTCCTTAGTATTAGAGATTAGACATTTATATGAATAAAGAAATATAGGTACAAGGAAAAAAGCCGTTATTATCGCAATACTATCCAATATAAAAGGTGCTGGTGTAAATCGAAATGATCCTAGATCGCTTATATAATTATCAATTATATTATATCCTTCTGGCCCAAAAAGTGCAGCAACTATAACAGCAGATAATAGACCAACTAAAAAGAGGAATAAACTGACATAAATACAAATTTTTACTATTTTTGGTTGGACAATTTTGTTAAAGAATCCCGTTTTTGTATTCAGTTTAGGACTTCGATCATTCATGTGATCTTATAATCAATAATATACTTAAAACTTAAGGAAAAAAAAGATAAAAAAATTAATATTCTTTCTTCATTTTAGATAGTTTGTAGACCTTATTGTAATTCACAATCATTCCCACTATAGTTCCTATTATTATTAAGATTATTACCCAGAAGTATATTATGAATATTATATCAGTTGGGTCATTAGGAATTGCTGGGATGAGTCCGCCTGTAAAGACAGAGATCGGGAAAATTTCAGGTTGTTGTAATAGGAGCAATAACCACGGAATATAGGTTATATTATAGATTGTTGTGATTATGATTAAGATTTGTTGACCAGTATTGTTAGATACACCTATGGCTAAACGTACTAAACAAAGCAAACCATTAATAAAGACTAATAAGCCAAATATAGTTAGCCATTCTAAAAAAGCGGGATCAAAGAGTCCAAGAACGGAAAAAGGTTGTAGAATTAGTATTAAACCGAAAATAATTCCGCCAACGGCTCCAAAAATTAACTCTCCAAGATTAACAGGTTGTTTTTTCTTGAGAGATCGTTTTGCTTTCGCTTCAGCTAATTTTTCTTTTCTTAAAACTTTAGCTTCAGCCATTTTTTGTTTTCGAAGTAGTTTTGCTTCCTCTAATTTTTCAGTTCTTAAGCCTTTCGTTTTAATTAAAATTTCTTCTCTTTGAGCTTTCGCTTTAGCTAAACGCGCATCTCTAAGTACCTTTACTTCTTCTAATCGTTGCTTTGTATACTCTCTTGTTTCTTCCATTTCTTCTTCAGTAAGATTGAAAGGAAAGATTAATGCTAATCTTTTAGGGATAATTCCAAAATCTTCTGGCAAGAATCCTTCATAAGAAAAGTAGACAAAAGCTATAGTAATAACCACAGCAGATATCAGACATCCGATCCAAACTCCGGAAAATGCGCTTCCTAATATTTCCCACCACGGAGAGACGAATATTTGAAAAACCGCAACAACTATGTTTATTAAGATAATAATTCCCCAGAAGAAAAACAACGTGCGTAGATAAAACTCAAATAATTCTTCAGTTAAAAAATATTTAGGGGTTCCTCTTCGTTTATAAAGCTTTGCGATGCTTTCTGGAGTGCCCATTCTTTCAATAGCCTCTTGGAAGTCTTGATTACTTGGTTCACTTCCTGCAGCTATGAGATTTGCTTCATTAATGACTTGCTGTTCTAAATCGTCTAAAATAAATTTTAAATCTTCTTCCTTCCATTTAAGCCATTCAGGCAGTTTTTTCTTCACTTGATTTATATAGTCTTTTACTAATATGTTATCAGAAACACTCATTTTAATTCACTTATCTGTTTATATTTTTAAATATTATATATTTTAATAAAAGGTAATCACTAGTTTTTATTAAAAAAAATGGAGACCAATTTTCGATAATAAATTGATAACCCACTCATAAATTTTATTATTATTTTTTATTGATCGATAACTTCTGATATGATGAAAGAGAAATCATGTTCTATTGAAGAAAAGAAAGAAAGACGAGTTTTTGGCGCACATTTAACTTCAGTAGACATTTTCATGGAATTTATATATCCTGAAATAAAAGCAAAATTAGATGATTATCTATGGGTTGATCTTTATGCAGGAGAAGGAAATTTAATATTACCAATTTTAAAGAATATCAAAGCAGACAAAAGAGAAGAATTTTTTGTTGAAAATATCTTTCTCTTTGATATACAAAAAAAAATGATTGATAAATGCATTGAAAATGCCCAATTATATGGAATCTCAAAAAAAAATGCAAAAAAGAATATAACAACTCGAGATAACCTTGAAAATTTTCCAGATTTCTTAAAATCAAAAGATAAACCCATTTTTCATATTACTAATCCTCCTTATCTTTATTTAGGGTATATAAGCAAACATAAATCGACTGAATATCTCATGAAATATTTTAAAGAACAAAATAAAGGATATCAGGATTTATATCAAATTGCTATGATGAATGATTTAAGAAATAAGATTGAAAATATTATTTATATTATTCCAACAAACTTTTTATATGGTGCATCAGTCTCAAATAAGTTCCGTTTTGATTTCTTAAAGCATTATAACATACAAAAGATGGTCATTTTTGAAACAAAAATATTTCAATTTACGGGTACAAATATCTGTATTGGCTTCTTTAATAAGAAAAAAGTCTCAGATCATAATATAAATACATTTATTGGGACCAAAATGCTCCCAAATAGTCAATTAATTGAAAGAAAATATATTTTAGACCCATCTTTCAAATACCGTGCTGGATCTGAATTTGATGCTTTTCTTCAAAAGTATAAGAATAAAAAGCCGTTAAAAGTTAATTATTACTTATTTAGCAATGATATTAAGCAGAATTTAGGGAAATATAAAGTAAAACTATTAGATGCGAATAAATATAAGAGCGGTAGATATGAATTAGCTACTTTTAATATTGATTATGAGTTATATAACAAAATTATATCAAACATTCTATATGTAAGAACTGTAGATACCGGTTCTATAGATGGAAGGGTCGGATTAGGTATCATAAAAGAAGATTTCAATATTGATGGTATCTTCGTTTCTGGAAATACATATCGAACTCATCCAATTCAAATATTTTTGAGTCCTCGGCTTTCTAAAAACGAACAAGAACAACTGAAGAATTACTTTAATTTTATTTTAGAATCATTTCGAAATGAATTAGATAGTGAATTTTTAACAACATATAAATACTCTAATGCCTCTTATACAAGAAAATTTTTAGGATTAACCCAAGTAAGGAAATTGATTGAAACATTTCCATTCAATTTAAGTAAAGATAAAAGGACGAAACTGGCTCAAATTATTGCTAAAAAGAATATTAAAGATTTAATGCAATTTTTACTGAAATTAAAATCCTAATTTTAAAGACTTGCAAATAGAAACGCTGCCAATCCAAGAAAAGCTCCGATTTTCAAAAAAAGACTAATTCTTTTGAAATCTGTTTTAACCTGCTCTTTTTTGAGCATAAGTAGAATAATGTAACTCACATCAATTAATCCAAAAATCATTGAAATTAAGAAAAATAATGGATTTATAATGGGAGTAAAATAGGTTAATATGAAAAAAAGAATTGCTAAGAGGGCAAAAGTCATCGAAAGTAGTTTTGATTTTTTTACACCTAATTTTATAGCTAATGTTTTCACTCCTTGTAATTTATCCCCCTCAATATCTTCACATCCTTTTATGACCTCGCGGGATAATAATAGAAAAAAGGAAGTTAAGAAAAAATAATAAATGTATAACGGTATGATTGAGCTATTTAAAACTGCTCCATATACTAAACCTATTGAAAAAGATATGCTTACAATTATATTCCCTAAAAATCCACTTCTTTTACCCCATTTAGCATACAACCATCCTATAAACCCAAAAAATGCCGCAAGAACTATGTTTAATATCCCTAAAAAAAATATCATACTATTAACAATACTTACTATAAGTCCTATGACTATATACACTATAAATAATAGTTTTGCTTGATATAAAGTAATAGAGCCTCTTGGGATTGGTCGTGTAGGTCTATTGATTTTATCTATTTCAATATCATAAATATCATTAATGACCATTCCTGAACCAGCAATAAAAATATAGGTTATAACACCTAAAAGTATATTTATCGCAAGTTTATCATATAAAATTCCAGTACGAGTGTTTAATAATCCTATAATAACTGTAAGAGAGCCCATTAAACAGTTTACCGGTCTGAGAATTTCAATAGCATCTTTAATTTTCATATAATACACTCTTATACCAATTATTTTAGAGGGTAATTCTTTTTAAAGCACTTAGCGGTATCTTTAATTTGATCTATGATCTCTTTCAAGAAATTTCCTTTATGTTTTATTATATTATTTTCTAAAAAGCTTCCCATTACAATTATATCAGCACCTGCTTCAACAAAAATTCTTGCATCTTCTTTACAATTAACACCTCCACCAGTCATAATGGGAATATTTAAGATAGTCGAACATAACTTTATAATTTCTGGTGGAATGCAATCTCCCCCAGAACCTGCTTCGAGGTAAATCATTTTATACCCGATCATTTCAGCAGCTAAACTAAATGCGGCAGTAAGTTTAGGTTTATTTCTAGGAAGAAGTTTTGCTTTTCCTATCCATCCAGCTGTAGCGCCAGGTTCTACTATTAAGTATGCCGTAGAGATATATTCAAGATTAGCCATTCTAACAGTATAACTTGCTAGTGCTTGCTGAGTGATTATAAAATAGGGATCTTCAGAATTTAATAAAGACATAAATAATATTGCATCAGCAAATTTTGAAATATTTGTAATACCCCCTGGAAAGATGATTATTGGAATATTAACATTTTCTTTAATTGCGGTGATCGTTTGATCGACAAATGTTTGATCAAAAACTGTGCTCCCTCCAATAAGAATTCCATCTGTACCTGCTTCTTCTGCATATTGTGCCATCTTAGCTGCTTTTTTAGGGCTCTGTCGTGTTGGATCCGGATCAATTAATGAGAAATGAAGAGCACCTTGTTTATTTATCTTCTTAATGATGTATTCATACGTGGTTCTCTTCTCTGGTCCAAAATTTTCCATTTTTATAGAAAACCTCAAATTATATAATTATTCTACTTTTTTAGGATTTATTAACATTTTTCTAACTTTATCATATACCTGAATAATCTGTAATTTCCACTCATCAAACATAGTTATATCTCGAGGAAATTTTTTATAAAGTTTTGAAATTTCCCTCATTCTTAATCTTAGATAATTTAAATCTAAAAGTAAGTTTGGTTTAGATATACCTTTAAAAGCTTTTACGGCCATATCTAATATTGATAAATTCAAATCTCCAGTCGAGGATATTTTTAAGATATCTTCACCAGTAAGTAAATCTTTTTCTAAACCAAAATTTAATTCTTCATTGTTGAGCACTTGAAGTACCATTCTTAAGAGATCTAATGATGCAAATTCAGCTCCAAAACTCGTCATAACTTCATAATTGTAATCCCATAGATTTTTTATATCGAATTTTCCTTCATTAATAGCTGCTAAAGCAGTATTAGCCGCTAAATATCCTGCCCTCATCGATGGATCAATTCCACCTCCATGTAGTGGATTTACTTGGCAAGCAGAATCTCCTACAAATAATATTCCATCATCAGCACAAGACCAAAGAGGTCTCCTAATAGGAACAACTCCCCCTCCAGATGAAAGAATTTCAATATTAGTGGACTTAATGTATTGATTAAATACATTTTGTTTATATAACTCTTTAACTTCACCTTTGTAATCCATAAATACCCCTAATCCGATATTTACAGAAGTAGAATCCTTTGGGAAATACCAAATATATCCTCCAGGAGCTTTTTCTTGATTTAAAACTATAGTAATGTATTCTGGATCAATTACTTGAACATCTTGAGAGGAAAATTTTATTATCTCTCGATAGCATAATATACTATCTTCTTTCGGGATTTCTTTTTCAATTAAAGTGCCTTTAACTTTCTTCCTTAATGGCGTGTAAAAACCAGAGGCATCAATTACTAACTTTGATTTAAGTTCAATTTTAGTTCCCGTTTTTAATTTAACCTTAACACCAGAAACAATATTATTATCATAAATTAATTCTAAAGCCATTGTATTATCTAAAAACTGTGAAACACCTGCATCTAATGATTCATTCAAAAGTCTTTG
>Ga0307433_1000491_pt1 | contig 30111 bp, 21 predicted proteins | sample SalMarWE160210MG_FD_202166 | JGI IMG/M metagenome (GOLD analysis project Ga0307433, IMG submission 202166) | Salt marsh sediment microbial communities from the Plum Island Ecosystem LTER, Massachusetts, United States - WE1603-210 | ecosystem: Environmental > Aquatic > Marine > Intertidal zone >... | reverse complement strand
GATGCGCGACTGCGTGATCGACTCGAAGGACGCCGTGCGCTACCTGGCCAAGAATAGTCAGTCGCTGGGCATCAATCCGATGCGCGCATTTGTGATCGGGGACTCCGCGGGAGGGCAGATCGCCCAGGTGTTGCTGCTGTCGTCGCCCGAGAGCCTGCCGGGCGATCCGGCGCTGGCCGGGGCGACCTACAAGATGATCGCGGGAGTCTCCTGGTACGGGCCCTGCGATTTCGAGAAGACCGACTTGTTCAACCACGACGACCGGGCCGATTTCCGCGACCGGTTTGCCGCCCGGATTCTCAAGCCGGACACTCCGGCCAAGGACAAGCTGAAGCTCTGCCGCGAGATGAGCCCCATCAACTACCTGACGAAACAGAGTCCGCCCCTGCTGATGATTCAGGGCGACAAAGACACCACCATCCCGGTGAAGCACGCCTACTACATGCAGGACAAGGCCGACGCGCTCGATGCGCCAGTCGAGATCCTGATCGTCAAGAACGCCGGGCACAATTGGAGAAGCGTGGGAGCAGACATCAGCCCTTCCCGGCAAGTAATCATAGATCGCACGGTGCGGTTCTTTGTGAACCACCGCTAACCAACACACTTGGATGCGGACCCAACGACCATGGACAAGAGAGCATTTGGCGTATTGTTGATCGCCCTTGTCGCGTTCGGAACGACACGCCTGTACGGAAGCGACAATCAGGCATTGGTCGCTGCAGCCAACCAGGCGGCACAGACCAAGGTCTTCAATGTCAAGAGCTACGGTGCCGTCGGAGACGGCGTCGCCATGGATACCAAGGCGATCCAGAAGACCATCGATGCTTGCCACGCCGAAGGGGGCGGTATCGTTCGCGTTCCTTCAGGCGATTTCCAGATCGGCACGATCTGGCTTCGAAGCAACATCACCCTCTCGCTCGATCACGGTGCGAGCCTGCTGGGCAGTCTCGACATCGCCGACTACAAGACCGAGGGCCTCAGCAAGCCCAGAGAAGGCGGGCCTCATTGCCTGATCTATGCCGAAAACGCACGCAATATCGTCATCGAAGGGCTTGGTGTGATCGACGGCCGAGGAACTCCGGAGCATTTCCCTCGGATCCGCCCTGGAGGGAGAGAAACCTCCAAGCGCCCACGTCTGATTCGCATGGTCAATTGCGAGCAGGTGACCTTCTCCGGCGTCACCTACCGGCGCCCGGCCTTCTGGGGGCTGCACCTGATCGATTGCCGCAACCTTCACTTCAAAGCCGTCACGATTCGATTCCGCAACAACGGCTACAACAACGACGGCCTCGACCTGGACGGCTGCGAGAACGCGCTGATCGAGAACTGCGACATCGACTCGGGCGACGACGCGATCTGCCTGAAAAGCTCGCTGAATCCTTGCCGCAACATCGTCGTGCGCAACTGCAAGGTGTCGAGCAATACGGCACCGCTGAAGTTCGGCACCTCATCCCGGGGCGGGTTCATCGACGTGAGCGTAACCAACTGCTACTTCTACAACAGCCCCATGGGGGCCATCAAACTGCAACTGGTCGACGGCGGACGGCTGGAAAACGTCGACATCTCGCGGATCGTCATGGAAGACGTGGGCAACCCGATCTTCGTTCGGCTGGGAAATCGCGGCCGCAGCTACGCGAAGCGAACAGGGCCGAGACAGAATGCCGACGGTGAGCCGGAGGGAGCAGGAGTCGGCACATTGAAGAACGTGCGAATACGGGACGTCGTGGCGGAAGTCACCGGAGATGACAAGTCGCGATCCGGGGCCATCATGATTACTGGAATTCCAGGTCACCATGTCGAGAATGTGGTCCTGGAGAACATCACGATCTCCTACCCCGGCGGCGGCACTGAGAAAGACGCTCAGCGTGCCGTTCCCGAAGATATCGCTCGCTATCCTGAACAGTTCTTCTTCGGCGTCCTCCCTGCTTGGGGCGCCTATATCCGTCATGCCCGCAACGTGAAATTCAGGAATGTCGTCCTCACGACCCGAACTTCGGACGAACGGAAGAAGATCGTCCTGGACGACGTCGAAGGGTTCTCCGAAAGCAGTCGTGACCAGGAGAAGCCCCAATGAGAAGCCTGGCAACTCTACTTCTCTCGCTAAGCGCATTGGCTGCGATAGTGGGACAGCGCCATCTCTTCGTCTAACGGCAAGCCGAAGGCGCCTGCGAGCATCGGGGGAAAACAGGAGATAACACCACCATGACAAGGCTGAAAGACGGATGTCATCGAATGGCATGGGTCAGCCTGTGTCTTTGGGCTTTGTGTGTTCAAACGGTGCAGCTTCAGGCGGCCACTGAAGGTGATCCGCCGGATGCACTGAGCCTTTGGTATGCGCAGCCGGCAACAAAATGGACGGATGCGCTACCGATAGGCAACGGGCGACTTGGGGCCATGGTGTATGGCGGGATTGAGCAGGAGCATCTGCAGTTGAACGAAGACACGCTCTGGAGCGGCGGTCCCCACTGCTACGACAACCCGGACGCCTATCAGCACCTTGCCACGGTTCGAGAATTGCTCGAGCGAGGCGAGTTCGCCGATGCAGAGGCAACAGCACAGAAAATGCTCGGAAAGCCCAAGTACCAGCAGGCGTATATGCCATTCGGCGATGTGTTTCTCCAGTTTCCCAAGGGTGATAAGCCGAGCGAATACCGCCGCGACCTCAATCTACAGAACGCCGTGAGCACGGTCACCTACCGTATCGGTCATGCACGCTTTACGCGGACGGTCTTTGCATCCCATCCCGACCAGACCATCGTCATGCGCCTTGAGTGCGACAGGCCTGGGCAAATCACCTTTGACCTGTCCATGGCAAGCCCTCATGCCTTCAAATCCCAAGCAATCTCGAACGACACGCTGTCAATGGCAGGTCATCTCGAGCCGCGTGATGAGGTCCGATTGATCGGGCCGTGGAAAGAGGATGGGCTCAGGTTCGCGGCTCGGGTCAAAGTCGTGGCCGATGGCGGGATGGTTGTGGCCCAGGGCGACACGATCTCCGTTCGGAGTGCCGACGCCGTTACGCTTGTCTACGTGGCGGCAACCAGCTACGTCGACTATCAGAACGTCAGCGGGGATCCGGTGACAAAGGTCGGCGAGTATCTTGCCAGAGTTCGCGGCAAATCGTTCGAGCGGCTTTACGAGCGGCATGTCGAGGACCATTCAAAGCTGTTTGGCCGCGTGGCGATCAATCTTGGCGGCAAGGGGGTGAACGAGAACCTCTCGACCGACCAGCGGCTCAAGCGAGTCACCCAGGGCAGCGGTGATCCACGTCTGGCCGAACAACTCTTCCAGTACGGCCGCTATCTGATGATCGCCGGGTCGCGACCCGGTACGCAGCCCCTGAACCTGCAAGGCATTTGGAACGACAAGTCTAATCCGCCCTGGGGAAGCAAGTACACGATCAACATCAATATCCAGATGAACTATTGGGTGGCGGAAGTCTGTAATCTCAGCGAATGCCACGAGCCCTTGCTGCGCATGGTCGGCGAGTTGCAGGCCCCGGGAAGGAATACGGCAAGAGTCCACTACCGAGCCAGGGGTTGGGTCGCCCACCACAACACGGACCTCTGGCGCGGCACGGCGCCGGTTGACGGCGCGCAGTGGGGAATGTGGCCGGCGGGTGGCGCGTGGCTCTGCCAACATCTTTGGGAGCACTATCTCTATACGGGCGACACCGAACACCTCAGAAGAGCCTATCCGATCCTCAAGGGCGCGGTTGAGTTCTTCCTGGATGTTCTCGTCGAGAACGAGGACGGTCACCTGATTACCTCGCCGTCGCTCTCACCCGAGCACAGCCACGGCGGCGGGACAAAGGATGGTCTCAGCGTGGGGCGCTCAGGGGTATCGGTGTGCGCGGGCCCGACCGCCGATAGGCAGATCCTGCGCGACCTGTTTGCGAACTGCATTGCGGCGGCCGAGATTCTGGGCATCGACAGGGACTTTCGGTCGCAGGTGGCGAAAGCGCGAGCGCGCTTGGCGCCCATGAGAATCGGTCGACATGGCCAGCTCCAGGAATGGCTGGTGGACTGGGACAATCCCGAGGACCGGCACAGCCACGTCTCGCACCTCTATGGGCTGTATCCAAGCAGCCAGATCAATCGGCGCAACACTCCAGAGCTGTTCGACGCAGCGCGGACATCACTGATCCACCGGGGGAACGCTGGTGGATGGCCTGGCGCATGGCGGATCGCCTTGTGGGCTCGTCTGGGTGACGGCGATCGTGCCCATGAGGTGCTCGCCCATCATGTTATGCGGAGACTCGCAACGAACCTCTTCAATAGTGGGCGGGTCTTTCAAATCGACGCGAACTTCGGCGCAACGGCGGGCATTGCCGAGATGCTCTTGCACAGCCACGGCGGTGAAGTGCACCTGTTGCCGGCCTTGCCCAAGGCGTGGCCGACTGGTTCCGTGCAAGGGCTACGGGCACGCGGTGGTTTTGAAGTAGACATCCACTGGAAGGATGGTCGGTTGATCCGTGCAACGATTCGTTCGCTGAATGGGAATCCGCTGAAGGTCCGTTACAGCACAGAAACCCGCCAGAAGCAGCTCGCGAAAGGCGATAGCTTCACCTGGCATGGGCCATAGGAGGTACGACAACCCCCCTGGCGGACACGCATGTGAGGAGTGGGATATGGCTGTACCGTGAGAACAGTCACGGTAGCGACCTGCTCGCGGATTTCGTTTACGAGACGGTGTAACGGGCGGTACAGTAGGCCGTTCCTGAGGAAGGGAACCGCCATGTTTTCCCCGGCCCTTCGACGCGCCGTCTTCGGGGCCTGCGCCCTGCTCCTCACTGCCGCTGCTGGCAGGGGCGCCGACCTGCGCGAGCAGACCGTCACGATGTGGGCCCCTTTCGCCGAATGGTCTCTCAAGAATCCAACGGTCACCGGCAATCCCTTCGACGTCGTGGCAAAAGTGACGTTCACCCACGAAAGCGGTAAGGAGACGCGCACGACGGAGATGTTCTACGCCGGCGACGCCACGTGGACGTTCCGCTTCACCGGCACACGTGTTGGCAAGTGGGTGTTCCGCACGCAGGCCAACGGCGCCGGCAGCACGACCAGGGATCCCAACCTCCACGGCCGCACGGGCGCGATCTCTGTGCAGCCCAATCCCGATCCGCGAATCAAGGGTTTCCTGACCGCCTCCGGCCAAAAGTTCGCCCGACAGATCGGCGAGCACGGCGCGTTGAAGGGCTGCCTGTTCAACGTTTACATGAACGGCAAGGATTTCCACGCACGGTTCGACGGCCCGGACTGGTCGGACCCTGCGCGCATCGACGCCTACATCGCCGACGCAGCGCAGTACGGCTTCTGCACCGTTTTTCTCCACGTGAACAACAGCTGGTTTAAGTACGGCACGAACGGCTGGAACGAGCACAGCAGCGAGAACCCGGATCCGCGGACGTTCGAGGTGATCGAGGACTTCATCACGCGGGCGCATGCCAGAGGTGTGCACACCCAGGTCTGGGCGTGGGGCGACGAAGCCCGCAAGTGGACGCCCATCGGTGTGGGTGGCAAGAACGGCGTGCCTGATCGGCGGCTTCAGCGATACATCGCCGCCCGCCTCGGTCCCTTGCCCGGTTGGACGATGGGCTATGGGTTCGACCTGCAGGAGTGGACCAGCGAGGACGATCTGAAGGCCTGGGCCGAGCACCTTCACGCCCGTATGGGCTGGCGGCACCTGCTATGGGGACGAGGGCGCTCGAACAGCGCCCTGGACGTGAAGAGTTACTCGAGCCACGAGGTCCGGGGCTACGAGCAGATTGTCGAAGACCTCGCCAGCGACCCGTCGCGTCCCCACCTGTACGAAGAGCGGCATACGCGCAACCGCAACAGCGGCCTCGATCCTGAGGGCACCCGCCGTTTTCTGTGGGACTTGGCGATGGCGGGCGGGGTAGGCTGCTGGTGGGGGTTCTACGACCGGGGCGGGAACCAGGCGCCGCCCTACGCGAATCCCGAAGAACTGAAAACCCACGCCGCGTTCTGGACGACGCGGTTCACCCTGGACCTCCAGCGCGACAACCGCATCACCGACGGGCGCGCGCTGCGCAGCCCGGACTTCTCCCGCATCATCGTCTACAGGGAAGGGGCCGAGCGCATTACGATGGACCTTTCCAAGGCAGCCCGCCCGCAGCCGGCCTTCGCCGTCGACACAACGAAGGCATACCGCGAGATCAACATCGGTACCCTGAAGCCGGGCAAGCACACGTGGAAGGCCCCGCGGAGAAGCGACTGGGCCGTTGCGGTCGGACGGTTCCAGGACCGGGTTCGTCGGTCACAGCGATAGGTGCATCTTCCGGACGGGCAACGTAAGAAGCACCGCGGAAAGCGTTGTCCGGTAAGGTCATCCGGGGGACTCCCGCTCGGCAGACTGCTGGATTGGCGAGAAGGCTCTTGGGAGTGAGTTGGCTCGCGGAGGGAGTCATGAAGCACGGAACGGTTCTCGCTGCAAGCATGGTTTTGGCTTTGGTCCTCGGCGTCTGCGCTTCGCTGTACGCCAGCAGCCAGATCGGCGCCGGGGTGATCGACAGCGTGAAAGACAACGGCTACACGTACATGATCACGTACAACTGGTACCTCTCCGGTACCGGGCCGGGCCTGGACAAGTGCCCCTACAAGGGCAAGCCGCAGCCCACAGAGATGAAGGATACGACGCACTGTTTGCTGAACGGCTCCTTCATCACCCGGGCGAAGTTCATGGAGACCGTGCAGGTCGGGCTGCGCCACTCCATGTTCAGCAACCGTCACCACTTCGAGTACCCGTGCATCTGGACGCGCGACCTTGACGCGGTGATCGGAACGCTCAAGTCTGCGTCGCCTGCCGCATTGACGGTCGTCCAAGACGTCCTCAATCCACAGCAGAAGGACGGCTATCCCTCCTGCCCGCTCACGATGGAGCGGGAGGTCGGCCTTTGCGGAGAGTGGACGTTTGTGCTGGACGGGAAGCGAGTCGAGAAACCGGACGACCTGCCGCAGGGCGCATGGGTCTCGGTCTACCCGACGGCGCGTCCGCAGACAGTGGAGGTGCGCACGCCGGACAGCGCCGTGTCGCCGCCGTTCGCCGGCGGGGAGTTCGACAAGTGCGATCAGACGCCGTACGTCCACACGGCGTTCGGCCTCATCACCGAGGTGAATGCCGACGGCTCCTACGTCTTGCGGGGCAAACGCGATGGCAAGATGCAGGACATCCCGTTCAGCGAACGAATCAAAGACGGCGTGACGCTCAATGGTTTCTTCGTGCCGCGCCATCGTGCCATCCGCGTGGGGCGCTGGGCGGCGGCCTGCTGCTATCGCAAGCGGGACTTCCCCAACCAACTGATGGTGACCGATCCTGGGTCCGGGGCCGTGGAGGGCAAGATCGCGTCGCTCGAGGGGCGCTCGCTGACCGTATCGGTGGACCAGCGCTTGGGTGGCGGCCGGAAACGCATCGTCCTGGAAGATAGCGCCGTCTTCCTTCTCGACGGCAAGCCATCCACGCGCACCGGGGCACTCCAGGCAGGCGCCCGGGTCACGGTTCTCCCCGCGCGGCCCCCCAGCGTGATCGCCGAGACGCCCCTCGTGGCCGCGCCGTAGTTAGGCCTGTCGAAGGCGACGCTCTAGAAGCACGCCGAGGCGGGGCGCCGAACGGTCGGATACCGACTCCGTCGAGCGATGACAGATGTTGGCCTCCCGGGGCAACGGTGCCGGGTGGCGATCAATGGGTCGTGACCATTCAGCAAACCTCGGCTCAAGCAAGGCCCACGGTGGTTGTTGACTGAAAGTCATCCGTGACGTCCTGGCGCCAACGAAAGGCGGAGATCCCATGTTGTTTACCGCGAGCGGACGAATGCGAGTGGCTTGTGCCGTCGTCCTTGTTCTGTGTGTGGCGGCCCGGGCGGCCGAACCGGCCCATCTGACGAAGGGGATGGCCAAAGCCAAGTGCGGCCAGGTCATTCCTTACAGCCGGATGAGGCTCGACGACCTCGGGCCGATCGAGGTCGCGTACGACTTTGGGGGCGTGCGGAAGATCGCGCCGGCCCCGCCGCCGGGCGTGCATCCGCGGATGCTGCAAGGCCCTGAAGACCGCGCCGAGATGCGCCGCATCTACACCGAGACGCCGCACGGCAAGCACATGTGGCGGATGCTGACGGGCTGGTGCGACATCCTGAAGGGCAAGATCACGTCCAAGGACCAGTGCCCCACCCACGCCGATGGGCGGATGCTCGCGGCCTACCACCGCAGCGGCTTCGCGCGGCTGGCCGACCAGTACAAGCGGATCCTGGCCGGCGACATGGAAGGCTACACGCCGGGGATGAACGACTACGTGCTGGGGTGCATGGCGATGGAGGCCTTCTTCCCATTCCTTCAGTGCCTCCACTTCGAGAGGCTCCGCGCGAGGATCGAAGCCTGCCCACAGCTCCTCGAAGCGGCGCGGGGCCGATCCATCCTTCAACGTGGGCAGCGTGTCCTTCGTATCTGCGGCCCGAAGGGACCCGATGGATGCCAGCACCAACACGAAGATTATCAGCGGTTGCTCCATGGACGGGTACTCCGCATGGGAAACGTGGTCCTTTATCCGGGATTTCCTGGATAGCCGCCGGCCGACGACCGCCGTCGGCCATTCTGACGATTCTATCGTCTGTCCAGACATCAGCAGACGACTCTTCTGCTGAATGGAGGGGGGCGGACTGTGTCCGGGCCATGACGTCGCCCAAACCGACCCCTGCGGAGGCGTTGATCGCGGATCCGCGTAGCCTCTTCAAGGCGGTCCAGGCTCACATCCCCAGGAGCCAGAGCCGCGGAACCTCGATCGATCGCAGCGAGGCGCCGAGGCTACGGGATGGGCGAGAAGCGAATCGCCTTGAGGCTCGCCGTCTTCGTCTCACCCTCCAGGCACGAGACGCTTACTTTGTAGCGGCCGCGCTTCGGGAACCGCAGCCAGCCGATGGGGAAGCGCTGGTAGTTGTGCGACGAGTTCTGCTGGTTCCGGATGGACTCGCCGCCCGCCACCGTCACGGCCCAGACCAGGCGTCCTTCGCCGGCGTACGTCAGGTCGACCTGGTAGTCGCCGGGCTCCAGCACGTCGACCTCCCACGTCGCCGCGCCGCCCTGGCGCCAATCGGTGACCTGCACGACGTGCTTCCACTCGCCGAACTTCTCCATCCACCGCTTGCCGGCCTGCTTTGCGCCGGTGACCGTCGCGAACTCGGCCTGAATCCCGGTCGGGATCGACGGGTCGATGCCCCAGACGGCGTCGGCCTTCGGCTTGCCGGCCAGCTCGAGTTTGATGACGCTTGCGAGTTGCTCCGGGGCTCGGGCAGGCAGGCGCAGCAACGTCCAGCCGTGCTTCTCGTCGTGGTCGATGGCCTCGGACTCCTTCCCGCGAAGCAGGCTGGCCGAGCGAACCTCCGCCTTGAGCCCGGGCAGGTGCAGTAGGCCGTCGGCGGGCCAGTCGAAGACCGACAGGAACAGCGCGCGACCCTTGACGGTGACGTCGCCCCACGGCAGGGCGTGGCCCCAGGGCGAGGCGTCCGTCCCGTAGACGACCTGCGGATACCGGCGGATCCACTCTCCCGACCGCCGCAGCGCGTCCGCCGCCCGCTCCGGAACGGAGCCGTCGCCGCGCGGGCCGATGTTGAGCATGTACGTGCCCCCGCGGGCCACACACGCGATCAGCCGACGCAAGATCTCCTTGGGGATCTTCCAGTTCTCGTCGTACCATGCGTAGGCCCAGGAGTCGTTGGTCGTATCCACCGCCTCCCACATGCCCTCCACGTTGCGCAGCGGGACTTCCATATCGCCGAGCGTCTGATAATCCCCAAGGCCGTGCCCCGCCCGGCCCGACACCAGCGCGTGTGGCTGGTTCTTGCGCACGACGGCGACAAGATGTTCGACGTACTCCTTGGGCATGCGGCCGGGCGTGTCGAACCATACGACCTCGATCGGGCCGTACTGGCTGGTGATCTCCTTGACCTGGGGGAGACACTTGGCCTTGAAGTAATCGTCGAGCGAGGCCGGCTTGCCCGAGGCATCGGTCTTCGGCCCGTTGCCCCCGCCCGGGCAGGTCCAGTCCTGGTTGTGCGAGTAATAGAACCCGAACCCGAGCCCCAGCTTCCGACAGGCCTCGGCGAGGTCCCTCATGGGGTCGCGCGCGTAAGGCGTGGCGTCGACGACGTTGAACCGGTTCGCCTTTGAATGGTACATCGCGAACCCGTCGTGGTGTTTGCTGGTGATGATGATGTACTTCATCCCCGCATCCTTGGCGAGCCGGGCGATCGCCGTTGCGTCGAACTTGACCGGGTTGAACCGTGTGGCGAGCCGCTTGTACTCGGCCACGGGAATGCCCGCCATTCTGGAGTGCATGATCCACTCGCCGATGCCGTAGTACGTCTTGCCGTCAACCTTGTTGGCCAGTTGGGAGTACAGGCCCCAGTGGATGAACATGGCGTAGTTGCCGTTGGTAAACAGCTCGCCGCGTTTGGCGTCCTCGGCGCGGAGCTTCACGACCGCTTCGCCCCACATCTCGTTCATGCCCTGGCAGTAGGCGAGGCCGGAGACGCCCAGGACGACCAGGAAGATTGTACAACAGATCGACAGACCTGCGCTCATGATTGCCCTCGCTCTTTCTCTCGCGCGGCCCGAGCGCTCCGGCGGTCGGACAGACACGATTCGCTCGGTTTGTCGGGAAGGGTGCTCTTCCACGCATCGATCAATACGGTGAGGCGGCGGACCTGGTCCGGATGGTCGTCCCGCAGGTTGGTCTGCTCGAGCCGATCGCCGGGGAACTGGAACAGCTCGACCTGGCCGGGTTCCCTGCCGAGAAGCAGTTTCCACGCTCCCTCGCGAACCGCGAGCGTCGGCCAGGTGTCGCCCCGTCGGCTAGCCGATCGCCACTGCCAGAAGATCGGTTTGGACCGATGCGGCTGAGGCGTGCCCAGCAGGGCGGACGTCTGGTTCACGCCGTCGGGCACATAGCCCGCCGGCAGCTCCGCTCCCGCGATGGCGCAGAACGTCGGCAGCAGGTCGACCGCGGTGATGGGGGTCTTGTCGTCGACTTTGCCGGCCGCGATGCGGCCGGGCCACCTCGCGATGAACGGCAGACCGATCCCGCCTTGGAGGAGGGACCGCTTCCGCCCACGGTGGCCGCCGGTAGAACCGACGGAAGCAAAGGTCCCGAATCCCGGTCCGGTGGATTGATCGTCGACGTTGCGCCGACTGAGCGGGCCGGTGTTCTCTGGGCCGTTGTCCGAACTGAAGATCACCAGCGTATTCTCGGAAACACCGAGTTCGTCGAGCACCCCCAGCAACTCGCCAATTCGCGCGTCCGCGTGGGCGAGCACGGCGGCGTAGATCCGCTTCGCCTCGCTGTCAAGATGCGCGAAACGCTTGAGATACTCGTCCTTGGGATAGTGCGGCGTGTGCGGCTCGTGGATCCAGAGATTGAGATAAAAGGGCCTCTTAGCGACCACGCTCTTCCTTACGAACGCGATGGCTCGCCGCACGTCGTCGTGGACGGGCATCTGTCGGCCGGAGCAGTTGTACGCGCCGTACGTGTCGAAGCCGTACGCCGTCGGAAGCGGAGCGTCGGGAACCATGGTGTTCGTCAGGTGCCACTTGCCGAAGTGCGCGGTGGCGTAGCCGGCCTTCTGGAGCAGCCGCGGCAGGAGGACGACCTTCGGGTCCACCCAGTCGGGCATGCCGCGTTTGACGTGGCTCTCGACGGTCGCGAAGTGCCCGTGAACGCCGTGCCGCGCTGGGAACTGCCCCGTCAGGACCGCGGTCCGGCTGGGCGAGCAGACCCCGCTGGCGACCGTGAACTGGCGGAACTCCGTTCCGGCCGAGGCTAGGCGGTCGATATGAGGCGTCTTGAGCCACAGGTGCCCGTGGCAGCCGAGATCGCCCCACCCCCAGTCATCGGCGAAGATGAAGACGATATTCGGCTTCGCCGCATGGAGGATCGAACGCTCCGCGGCCTTTGTGCCGAAAAGGCATGCAAGGGAGGCGCCGCCGATCGCCTTGAGAAACTCACGACGTTTCACGCGATGGCCTCCACGGAATCCGGGAACGGGATACGCGTGTCTCATTGAACCCTCCTTTTGCCCCAGCCGCCAGTGTCAAGTCCTGCTTTCCGGTTGGCACTCCGACGTGCGGCTTCTCACGGTGTGGTCGGTGCCGATCATCTAACCTGAGATTTCGGATATGGCCTGCTGCCGACGATCGTCGTCGGCCTTTCTGACGATTCTACCGCCACTCCCGAGGTCGGCAAGCACTTCTGTTGTTCGGGGTAGGGGGTATCGAGCCGTTCGCGGGCCGTGATGCTGCCCAGAACGACTGCGGCGCGGGCGCCAATTGCCGATCCGGGCAGACCGCCCCCGTCGCCTTTGTTCCCTTCGGCTGTCGCATCCTTTGCCTGAAGCCGTCAGAACCCTCGTCACAGGCTACAGCCGGTCGGAAAGGCGTAGGCCGACCGGCCGGCCCGTGTTAGAATCCATGCAAGGGCGTGCAGCTGCTAGCACGACCCGCTCTCTACGGGATCCGGCATGAAGGCCATTCTATCGCTCGCGGCCCTTGCGCTCTTCGCTGTCGAGGTGGCTGCCGGGCAGCAGGCCGTGTTTGTGGACCGGACGGGCGACCTCGGTCTTGATCTCAAGAACGGCGCCGCCTGCTGGGCCGATTTGGACAACGACGGATGGGTGGACCTGTGCGCGAGCGGAGTCGTCTGGCGGAACAACGCGGGCAAGGGCTTCACCCGGACCGCCGACGGGCTTGGCCAAGTCGTTGCTGCCGACTTCGACAACGATGGGTTTGCCGACCTGTTCTCGTTGTCGTCGAAACGCGTGTACCGTAGCGATTCGGGCAAGGCTTTCACGCCGATGGCGATGCCCGACCTGCCCAAGGGGTCCTGCCGCGGGGCGTGCTGGGGCGACTTCAACGGCGATGGGTTCGTGGACCTGTACGTGGGCGGCTACGAGCACTGGGAGAAGGGCCTGACCTACCCGGACGTGCTGCTCCTGAACCGGCAGGGCAAGGGATTCGACCTGGCCTGGACGGACGCCCGCCACCGCGCCCGCGGGGTCACCGCCTGCGACCTTGACCGGGACGGTGACCTGGACGTCTACGTGTCGAACTACCGCCTGCAGCCCAACGTTCTGTGGCTGAACGATGGCTCAGGCACTTTTCGGGACGCTGCGGTGGCGCAGAACGCCTTGGCCACCTCCAAGGGGTTCAGGGGGGGCCATTCCATCGGTGCCGCGTGGGGCGACTTTGACAACGATGGCTGGATCGACCTCTTTGCAGGCAACTTCGCCCATCGCGACCGCCGCGGCGACCAGCCGAAATCACGGTTCCTCCGCAATCTCCGCGCCGAGGGGAAGGCGGCCTTCCAGGACCGCGGCCCGTGCGGCGTGTTCTACCAGGAATCGTACGCGAGCCCCGCCGCGGGCGACTACGACAACGACGGCGACCTGGACGTGTTCTTCACCACCGTGTACGGCACCGCCTCGTTCGGTAAGAAGAACCACCCCGTGCTCTTCCGCAACGAGGGGGGCTTCCGATTCAGCGACGCCGCGGCCGAGGCGGGCTTGGCGAGATTACCACCCACCTACCAGGCCGCGTGGGCCGACGTTGACAACGACGGCGACCTCGATCTCGCCACGGCGGGCCGGCTCTTCGAGAATCAGTGCACCGGGCGCCACTGGCTGAAGATCCGTCTCCGGGGAGACAGAGCCACGGTCAACCGGTCCGCCATCGGTACCCAGGTGCGCATCAAACTGGAAGACAAAACCCTGACCCGGCAGGTCGAGGCCGGCACGGGCGAGGGGAATCAGAACGCCCTCTGTCTGCATTTCGGTCTGGGTACGCGCGCAACACCCGTGGACCTCGAGATACTGTGGCCGGGAGGCGAAACGACGACGCTTCGGGCGGTGGAAGTCGATCGCGTCATCGAGGTGGTCTACGGGAAACGCCCTTTCGCGGCCAAAGCAGGAATCGACGCGAACCAATAGAAGCTCCATCCCTCCTTGCGTTCTGTTTTCTAGACCGGTAAGGCTGAGCCGCAGCGTGACGTTTGGGTGGAAGGAGCGAAGGTCCAGCCATCTTCGAGGTACCAGAGTGAAGAAGGGCGTCTGATCGGTCGCACGCACTCGGGCGGAGTTACCCCGGCATGGCGTCCAGTGCCCGCGGCGCGACGTGATGGCGCGTCACGAGCGAATCGCTAGGCTTACGTGGATTTTTCTCTTGTCAATCCGAGCATTGTAGCAAAAATGTAGCAAATCTGGTGCGCAACATGGTCACCATGGTCGGCATGGTGATCACCGTAAGGCCCTGCGTGACAAGGGCTTAAGCCGTAAGTGGCGAAATGGGCTGAGGTTACGAAAACCGAGCCAATCGGGCTCATAACCCGAAGGTCGCAGGTTCGAATCCTGCCCCCGCTACCATATTTACCCACGACCGTCCTTTGCGACGGTCGTTTTCTTCGTAGAGACGAAACGCGGCCGGGGCCAGAGCCATCACGCCGCTCTTGTCGGCCGGACTGATCGTGATCCGCTCCACGTAGGATGCCAGCACCTGCCTGACCTTCTCGTCACGGCGGCCATCCATGGCATCCGCGAGGCCGGCGATGCGTTCTTCAGCCCGCTGCCGTACTTCGCGTTCGTCGAATCGCCTGTTGGACCTGCTTGCAGCGGCCAGCCCCCGCTCCAGGTGTTCTTTGCGCTGGCGAAGCTGGGTCAACCGCTCGTCCCGTGCGTTCGGCGCCCCGCGCAGATGTAGTATTTCGTGATGCCTTCCCGCCGGCCCTCAATCCTGCCCTTCCGCTTGGCCTCGCCCCAGAACAGGTGGCCGCAGTCCTCGACTGTGTCGGCGAGGTCATGAAACCCGTTCTCAGGGAAGTGGACTACGACCCGCTCGCCAGCAGCCCGGACATGCCGCGGTGGCGCACCGGTCCCTGTCAAGAATGCTCTCCTGTCCATGTCGCGTCGTTCTCGTCTACGCGCCGGCGATCTGCTCCCGCAGCCAGTCGATGCTGGCCGCGAGGTTCTCGTCCGTGCCAAGACACTCGACGGAGAGCACCCCGTCCCAGTCGGCCTCTTTCAGCAGGCGGATGCAGGCGCGGATGTTCTCAGCGTTGACGCCCTGGCCGATGGGAGACTCGCTCATGCCGATGCCCGTCTCCTCGCCGCGAAGGGCCGCAGCGAGCGATTCGCTGACGTCCTTGACGTGCAGGTAGCGGAGTTTGCCCAGGAACCGCTGCAGGAACTCCACCGGGTTGCCGCCGGCGATGAACGTGTTGCCCGTGTCCAGGTTGAAGCCGAGCCACGGCGTGTCGAAGAAATTCAGCATGCGGTCGAGGATGTCGGGGTCGTTGGTGTACGGGCCGTGCGTCTCGATGTTGACCGTCACCTGGTAGTCCTCGGCCCACTCGAGAATCTGGCGCAGGCTCTCCCTGGTGATCGCGAGCACTTGCTCGTCAGTGAAGCCCTCGGGCTTGAACTGCCCGTCGGTGGTGTCGACGCAGGGGCACCCGATGGCTGCGGCAAACTGGATGGCGCGCTGCACGTACCGCACGCCGAAGGTCGCCCCCATCGGCCCGGTGATGGGATAGGCGGCGTCGATCTGCGAGGTCTGCAGGCCGTGGCTGTCGAGGTAGCGTCGCAGGCGGATCGGGTTGGCGTCCAGCGGAACCGCCGGGCTGTAGCCCAGGCCCTGAATGAAGTCCTGCCCGTCCACCACGCCGAACTCGATGTACTCCAGGCCGAACTTCTTCGCCGCCGCCACCGCCTGCTCCAGCGACCCGCTCAGGCACCGCCAGTTGTCCGTGTGCATACTCAACTTGATCATGGAAGATCTCCTCTGTCGACGTGCGGCGCCCACGCGCCGCCGCGCCTCCATCCTACCATCCGCACTCCTCGGTGTCTGCCGTGAACTGTGACCGGGCCCGCTGTAAAGGGCGGAGCAAAACCGTGGCGCGGGGCGGAGCAAAAGCGTGCCCCGGCCGCAAGTGGACGCCGCTGCGACACTATCGGCTGGTCGTCAGTCGCGGAAGGGCAGCCTTCAGTTCCGCCACTTCCTCGTCGGCCACCTGGGTCTTGGACAGATAGAGCACTTCCAGGCTCGTCAGGCCCTTCAGGGGCTGGAGGTCGGCCACCCGGGTGTTCTCGAGATGGAGCACTTGCAGGCTCGTCATGCCCTTCAGGGGCTGGAGGTCGGCCACCTGGGTGTTGGAGAGATCGAGCACTTGCAGGCTCGTCAGGCCCTTCAGGGGCTGGAGGTCGGCCACGTGGGTGTTCCGGAGATAGAGCCATTGCACGCTCGTCAGGCCCTTCAGGGGCTGGAGGTCGGCCACCTGGGTGTTGGAGAGATCGAGCCGTTTCAGGCTCGTCAGGCCCTTCAGGGGCTGGAGGTCGGCCACGTCGGTGTTCGAAAGGTCGAGTTTCGTCACCTTGCCGTCGTCCTCTCTCGAGACGTCTTCGGGCTTCTTCTCGAGAGCGCGTGCGATCGCCTCCAGGATGGCGCCCGTTGCAGCGGCAGGGGCGACCGCCGCCGCCAGGTGCGACGTGTCCTGCGGGTACGGCACTCGCATCAGTTCCCCGAGGTCCTTATCGCGAAGCAGGTGCAGGAAAGGCCTGAACCGAGCGTCCTTCAAGAGATCGTGGTACGGTTCGGGGGCGTAGCCCGGGGACGCGGGTTCGGGCACCGTGGGCCCGCGCGGCGTATCGGCGCTCGGTTCTTCTTCCCGGCCCCCGGTCTCCGGCTGACCGGCATCCGAAGGAACGGCGACCGTGCGGGGCACGTCCGGGCCCTCCCGGACGATCTGCGACCACGCCGAGAGGAATGCGTCGAACCCGCGCGTGCCGACCCAGGAACGCCGCGTGTACCGGTCCGTCAGGATCCGATCGACGAAGAAGAACTGAAGGGCCTGGGCGAACTGGATGCCGGGTTCAGCCATTCTCCAACTCCTGGGCCATGATCGCCCCGGCGCCGTACATCAGGGCGCTGTTGATGAGCCGCTTGACCTCGCGCGGGTTCCGTGCCGCCAGGTTCAGGATGCGGTCGCGGAAGATGCCCTGGTGGTCGCCGGAGAGTTCGCTCCACAGGTCGAAGGAGGCCAACTGGTCGTCGAGGAACTGCTCGATCTGCCCTTCGTGGACGGTGAGGGTGACCTCGATCTGGAACATCTTGGCCAGGTAGTGCCTGCTCTTATCCTTGGCCAGGCCCAGCCGCTCGTAGTGCGTCCGGACGAGTTCATCCACCACGTTGCGGTCGACGCCGACCACGAAGATGATGTTGGGGATGTTGAGGTAGAGTTTGAGCGCCTCGAGCACCTCCAGCGCCACCTCGGGCATGCAGCGGTCGAGATCGTCGATGAACAGCACCAGGCGATGGCCCTTGGTGATCGTATCGCCGACCCAGTCCTTGAGGGTCTGCTCGAACTCGTTCAGGTAGGCCTTCTCGGGGTGGGCGGCTTCGCGGAACTCTTCAACGATGTCGCGGACGGCGCTGAGGCTGAGTTCCGCGCCGACCACGCCGCCCGGCGCCGCGGCCTTCACCTTCACGGCCGCCAGGGCATGGAGGAAACTGCGGCCGAGAAACAAGCCGAACTGCTTGGCCGCCTTCGTGACGTCGGCCATCGTCGCGCCCTTGACCTGGATGCTGCTCAGGATGACCTCGGCGATCAGGCCGCGCCACACGTCCTCGCGGGCGTGGTACTTCCACGGGTAGAACCAGACCGGCTCGACGGTGACCTTGTCCTTGGCCTTGCCCTCCCGGTTCCACGTGTCGAGCAGGCTGTCGAGCCATCGCATGGCGGTCGTCTTGCCGGTGCCCCAATTGCCGTACACGGCGACGGCCATCGGCGTGACGGTCTTGGGGCTTCGGAGCGTGTCGTAGACGGGGCCGAGGTGGTAGGCGAGTTGGAACCGGTCGCGCCAGGCCTCCTCCTGCGGCAGCGCCCGGTCGCTGAGGGCCGTAAAGCGCGGTTTGATGAGCGCGAAGTCCTCGTGCCTGGCCTTTCGCGGGTCATCCGCCTTCTTTGCCATGGGACCTGCCTCCCGGCACCGGGGGCGAATCGAGAAGCCATTATCCTTAATCACACTGCCGAAAGTCAATAGTCAAGTTCAGCCGGCCCCCGGTGACAGGAAGGGCGCCTCACCCGGGAAGCCCCGTAGGGGCGCTTGAAGCCTCAGTCGCCCCTACAGGGCTACGGCATCGCCGGGGCGATTCCGGTGGAGACCGCCTACGACCAGAACGATCCCAGGGCCCTGGCCACGCTCCGCCCCATGCAGTACCTCTCCTCAGAGAGCCGGCTCATCGAGTTGGCCTCCAGCGGCAAGCACTACGACGTGAAGGTGGACCCGGTGAGCCTGCACCGCCTGATCGCCTGGGTGGACGCCTGCTGCCCGTTCATGGGCGAGGAAGAGGTCCGACAGCGTCCCGCGGCGGGGACGGCCCCGTTTTCGGCGCGCGAAAACGAAGCCCGCCCCCGTGAATACGGCGAAGCCCTTTCCGATTGCCGCTCAGTCGGTCAGGCGGGTCACCGTCGGCCGCGCTGCATCTCCAACTCGATCTTCTCGCCCTGCATTTTCTGGAAGGCCTTGCTCTGTTCGGCGGTCAGCACGGCGAGGGCCTCCTTGTCCGCGTCGCTACGGACCTTGCGGAGCTTCTGGGTCGCCTCCGCCCGCTGCTCCTGACTCGCGTTGCGCATGCCGCTGAACATCTGAGATCGCTTCGCCAGCATGTCCTTGTTGATCTGGGCAACCTTCTTCTTCTGCTCCTCCGTGAGGTTCAGTTTGCCTGCGACGTACGTGTTGCCCAGGCTCTCCACAACGGCGCGGACTTGCGTGCGGATCTGGTACAGCCGACTCATCTGCTCTCTGGCCAGCACGTCGCGAAGTTGCTCGCGGGCCTTCCGGTCGAACTGATCGGTCAACTCGGTCATCTTGGCCCGCCGCTTCTCTCGGTCCTCGATCTCCCGCAGGGGGGTATACTGCTCTCTCATCTGTGCGGTGAGATCTTCGCTGACCTTCTTGACTTTGGCGACCTGCTCGGCGCTCAGTTTCAACTCCTTCTGCACCTGCTCCAGCCTGATCAGGCTCAAGAGACTGCCGCGACTCAGCCCCCTGCCGGACCCGCGTCGGGCCCCTTCGGTAGCCTGGCCCTGGGCGGCGGCAACGAAGGCGGCCGCCAACACCAGCGCCATCACCGGCACCAATGCGCTTCGAACTCGGATCATCTCATGCTCCTTTCAGGAATGGGTTACGGTTGCGCGTTGGCACGGATCATGCGAATGCCGGACCCGCCGGCGATCTGGCTGCCGCCGCTGGCCTGGAATCGCACGGTGCCCTTCTCCTTCAGGATTCCCCAGATGAACCTGCACCCACGACCACCGTAGGCCTTTTCCGTGATTCTATCCGAGATGGCCTGCATCGGAGGTTTCTCCGGCCGCTGTATCCCGACATTCTGGCCCGGCGGAGGCGTATGATCGCTGACGTCTCAGCCAAAGCCGGGCTACGGCTCGTGTGTGGCGTCCGACCGGCCCCGCTGCTGTGTGAACTCGACGGTGGCGCCGCGGCCGCCGTAGGCCATCACGCGATGAATGCGGACATCGGTTGCTCCGGCCGTTGACTTCGAGGGCAGCCAGACGCGCGCTTCGCGAAGCGGGGCGAGGTGTCGGAGGATGGTGGCATCGTCCACGCCGCCGGTGTCCCGCAGCGGCCCGGAGCCGAACTTCGACTTCGCCGGGTCCGCATGATCGCCGACGCTTTGCAGGAACGCGAAGCCTTTCGGCGCCACCTTCTTGTTGCTCGTGTTGATGTTGCATCCGATCAGGCCGCCGCGAGCAGGGGGCTTGGCCTTGTTGATCCACACCGTTTCGGCGCTCACGCCGGGCTGATGGACCCAGAACTGGTTGTTCAGCGCGAGCAGACTCGCCTGTTCACCGTCGCCCCGCAACTCAAAACGGCAACTCTCCTTCGTCCCCACGGGCATGAGCATGCACGCAGCCAGCGTGAACAGGCCCCGGAAGCCGTCCGCCGCAATCGTCGGTGAGTCCGCCGACGTGGCATAGGAGAACCGCGTGGCGTCGATCGAGAGCGTGCCGAAGTCCTTGAGGTGCAGCCCGGTGACCGAGCCGGAGCTGCGCTCGTGGTAGACGCCGCGGACGACCAGCCTCCCGCCCCGTCGGACGTCGTACTGCCCCGCCGCCGAACCCGTCGCGCCGGTGAAGACGGCAACGGTGCTCTCCGCCGCCTCGCCGCCGCCGCGGCCGACGACGTCCACCCATGCTCCGCCGTGGCCGCTGCCCTGGAGTGCGCGCAGCAGCACGTTCGTCCGCGCGAGGCCGGTGATCCGCAGGGCGGCCGTCCGGCCATGACCCTGGTCTCTGGGGCCGTTCGTGTTGAGCTGGTCGGCGAAGATCCGGCCGCCGGCCTGGTCGGCGCTGCCAACGACCAGCGCCCGGGCGTTGGGGGCGTGGATGTAGAAGTCGCGCAGCGTCGCACTGCTCGGGCCCTCGAGGCGCAACACAACGCCGCCGGCGGGCCCGGCCCAGTCCAGCCGCGTGGCCGTCTCGCCGGCACCGTCCCCCACGAGTTGCACGTCGCAGCGCGGCGGAACCACCAGCGTCTTCTCGATCCGGTACTTGCCCATCGGCAGGTGGACGACCGGCCGACGGCCGGTGAGCTTCGCGGCCTGGTTGATGGCTTTTTGGATGGCGCTCCCGGCCGCGCCGGCGGGAATACCGAACACCTCGCGCTTGCGGCGGGGCGGCGTCGATGGCAATTCCGGTAGTCGGTTTGGGATGTCCTTCGTGGCGACGACGCGTTCGGCGATTCGCCGGAAGCGGCCGCGCTGCTCGACGGCGTCAGCCTTCGTGTACGTATTGCCGACCAACGTCTGGTCCGCCCAGGTCATCCGCACGCCGCGAGTCTTGCTCGCAAGCCGAAACGTGTTGTCCACGACGAGGTACGGGCCGGCGTTGCCGAGGATCACCGCCCAGTCGCCCGTGGGGTCGAGGATGCGGTTGCCCGTCAGACTCACCGGTGAGCCCCAGGTGTGGCCCGTGCCGAAGTCGAAGAAGCACTTCGACCCAACGCTGGTGTTGTTGACGACGGAGAACGCCATCAGGTTCATCGCGCCGACGTCGGCGATGCGCGAGCGGAGGAAGACGTTTTGCCAGGCGTGCCAGTTGCCCATGACGTTGTAGATGCCCCGGCCACAGTCTTCGAAACGGCAGTACCAGACCCAGATGTCCATCGAGTTCCAGTTGACCGTCTGGACGCCCGTCTCGCAACGTAGGAATCGGCAGCGGAGGACTTCGTTCTCGGCCTGGCCGTTCGTCTTCGGCCCGCCGAAGACCAACCCCGCCTTCATGTCGCGGAAGGTGATGTCGCTGGTCTCGTTGTATGTGGAGAAAGCCGGGCCGTACAGCAGCCCCGTTCCGGCCCGACCGGCCCCTTCGAAGGTGAGACGCGAGATCTTCGAGTACCATGCGTCCCACTGGACCATCGTCCCGCCCTCGGGCCCGTCCCAGCGCAGGACGGTGCGTTCGGGGCCCTCGCCGACGACGGTCACGCCCTGGCAATCGGTGTGGGCCTTGCGGACGGTCTTTACCGTGTCGGTCAGCCGATAGGTCCCCGCGGGAATGTAGAGCACGCACGCCTTCTCGTGCTTGACGAGGTCGTCGAGCGCTCGCTGAAGCGCCTTGGTATCGTCGGGCTTCCCGTCGCCGACCGCCCCGTAGTGCCGTTTCAGATCGCGCCAGCCTGGCAGCGGCCCTACGAACTCCTCGTCCCCGAGCTCGGCGGCCGCGGCTGGCAACGCACTCAGAATGAGCGTCCCCGCGATCGCGATCAGATTGATGGAATGGCGGCTCCTCATAGTGCGCTTCGCCTTGTCCCGAATTTTCCGGATGAACTCCAGCCCACGGCCGTCGTGGGCCTTTCCATGATTCTATCACGGTCTCAAAGATCGACAAACTCTTTCCGGACTCCAACAAGCGGGCATTTGCCCGCCGTCGGACAGGAATGGTGCCCGAAACGGCCTTCATCCGGGCGCTTGGGGCACTTGCGGGCAGACCGTCTCCGTCGCCCCCGCGTCCGCCTGGGCTCCACGTTCACACGTCCCTCCCTTCGGCCTTGCCTCGGGGGAGGGGTGGGATTAGGATGCGAATCAACAAGCGATTCTCTCATAACGCCTGGCACAAGAATCGGGGAGGGGGCACCTGCTCCCCCGGCGGCGCCGAGGGCGGTAGCGACCACGCACGGAGGAACACCTATGCTGCGAAGTATGCCCCTGGTTGCAGTGGTTGCCCTGGCACTGGCCGCGCCGGCGCTCGGCCGGGAGCCGGTCTCCCTGATCGATCCCGGCAAGCCGGCAGGGGGATGGACGTTCGGCAACGGACCCGAGTTCCCCGGCGCCAAGGGCACGCTGGCGTTGGCTCCCGAGCCTTTCCGCGGCAAGCCGGTGCTGAGTCTGCACGGGGACTTCACCCAAGGCGGCAACTACGTGCAGGCCTCGGTGGATCTGCCGAAGGGCCGGATCAAGGCGCTCTCGTTCTGGGTGAACGCGCCCGCGGGGTCCGAGCGGCTGCCCATCCGCTACATCGATGCCCAGGGCAAGGTGCACCAGGTCGACCTCCGGCTCAACGCGAAGGGGGGCTGGCAGCACATCGTCTTTCCGGTGGAGGACTTCTTCAAGAAGATGGCTGCCGGGACAGCCCTGGACATCGTTGCCAGATACGAAACGTGGGGCGGCGCCGGCGACTCCCGGCAGGCCACCCCCATCCTGGTCATCCTGGCCTCTCGAGCCATGGGCACGACGAAGGGCACGATCCTGATCAGCGACGTGCGCTTCCACCCGAGCGCCGAGACGACCACATCCATCCACAGGACGATCCGGCTGGACGAGGTGCTTCAGGAGGGGGAACTCGACTGGGGCTTCAACCTGGGGCAGGAGTTCGCCGGCGCCAAGGGTGGCCTCGACCTGGTGCGCGACCAGGGGGAAGCGGGCAAGAACGCCATGCGCCTCCATGCCGATTTCACCGGCGGCGGGTCCTACGTGGGAGCGCGGAGGTCGTTCGCGCAACTGGACGTGCGGGCCATAAGAGCCATCCACCTGCGGATGCGCTCAGAGACCACCGGCTCGTACGGCCTCCGCCTGGTCGATGGCACAGGCCAGTGTCACCAGCGGAAGCGCTTGCCCTTTCATGCCGACGGAAAGTGGCACGACGTGGAGATCGTGCCGGCCCGGATTGCCGGCGGGGAACACTGGGGCGGGGCGAACGACGGGACATGGCACGATTCCGTGCGGCTCATCGAGTTGATGCTGAACGTCGAGTCGCACGAGGGGAAGAAGCCCGACCTGTACATCACCGACATGCGGGCGGACGTGGTTGCGGAGGCCCGCGTCAAACCGGCTGCCTATGCCGAGCATTTTGACGCCGACGAGTCGCTGAAGAAGGGCTGGCAGGTCGCCGGCGCGGTGGCGATTGCCGGCCCGGGCCGGGGAGGGAAGGGCAAGGCCCTGCTCCTCGGGCGCACGCTGGAAACGCTCCAGACCGAAACGTGGGCGACCAGCCCGCCCTTCGTCGTGGCGCCGGGCACGTGGTGCGTGCAGTATGCGTGGAAGGCCAGGTTGCACTCGCCCGACAACTCGTACCACGGCGCGGTCGCCCTGGTGGCGCTCGACCGCGCGGGCGGCGTGCTGGAGACGATTCCTGTCGGCATCGGCTACGGCGACAAGGAGTGGCAGGCGACCTCGGCATCGGTCGTGCTTCCTCAGGGGGCGTCCAAGGCAAGGGTCCGCGTGCAGATGAACAAGACGTACGGCTCGTTCTGGCTGGACGAACTCTCCGCCTCTCCCGTGAGCGCGGAGCCGATCGAGCGGCGAATCGAGAGGGTGCTGCTCGCGACGGACGCAGTGGGAAACCTGTTCCTGCCCGGCGACAAGATCGTGGTGAAGGTGACGGTCGAGGCCGTGAAGCCGCTGCCGCAGCCGCAGCAGACCGTCCGCTACGCCGTGCGCGACTACTGGGGCGCCGAGCAGTTTTCTGCGGGCGAGGTGGCCCTCCAGAAGGCCCCGCGCGAGCAGGGGCGGTTCGTCTACACCGCCGACATCGCCATTCCGGCAGAGCGGCTGGTCGTGGGCAAGTACCACGAACTGCACGTGGAGATCCCACAGGACGGCGGCGAGCCGGTCCGCGAGTACACGGGGCTGGCCATTCTCCCGCCTGCCGTGGCCAGGACACACGCTCCGGAGCGGGTGCCCTTCACGATTCGCAACTGGGACAGCCGCATCCCCGTCTACTTCCACCTGGCCGACCGGCTCGGGCTTCGCCTGATGGGCGTATGGGGTGGGTGGTCCGCGAAGCCTCCCTACAAGCCCCAGTGCCCGGGTATCGACCTGTGCGCCAAACTGGGCGCGAAGTGGGTCACCGGCACGCCGGCCGCCTCGATCGAGCAAAAGGGCTTCACCGAGTACACCGAGGATGCACTCCGCCAAGGCATGAAGAACTTCCTGGAGGCCTACGCGGACCGGGGCATGGCGATGATCGCCATGGGCAACGAGCCCCACGGCAAGGGCGCGAAGGTGCTCGAGAACGTCCGCGCCTACAAGGCCATCTACGAGACCGTCAAGGCCTTCGACCCGAAGATCCACGTCATCGGGACGTCGGTCGAGCCGAACGAGGAGTACTTCAAGGCGGGATACCAGAACTACCTCGACTCCTACGATTTCCACATCTACGAGCACTACACGAACGTGCGCCGGACGATCCGCCAGTACCGGGAACTGATGAGAAAGTACGGTGCGGTGAAGCCGATCCACTCGACCGAACTGGGGCTGAACAGCCAGGGGCAGACGCGGCTGGCCGTGGCCCGCGAGATGGTCAAGAAGATCACCGTCTTCTTCGCCGAGGGGGGTGCCACGGTCAGTTGGTTCACGATCCAGTACCCTGACCCCAAGGGCAAGGCGCGCGGCCAGTTCGGCGACTCCCACTGCGTCTTCGACTGCAAGTACAGCCTGTACAACCCCCGGCTGGACGCCATCGTCTACTACAACATGATCAACGGGATCTGCGTCAAGACGTTCGTGGAGGAGATGCACTACCCGAACGGCGTCCAGGCCTATCTGTTCCGCGACGAGCAGGGGAACTGCCTCCAGGTGCTGTGGCTGGACGGGAAGCGTGAGGACGTTCGCGTGCCGCTGCCCGGCAAGATCGACATTCAACTCGTGCACATCGATGGGGCGCGCACGGCCCTGCGGAGCATGGCGGGCGGAGTCTCGGTCACGGTTTCCGAAGACCCGATCCTGTTGCTCTACCGTGGCGGGGAGACGGCGCTTGCCAAGGCACTGGGCGCCCCCGCGGCGTCGCTGCCTGCAGTGCCAGGCGCGGTCGGCCCCGGCGGCGCCTCGTCTCTCTCGCTTATGGGTAAAGCCCTGGCTGCCGAATCGATTCGGATTCGGTGCCCCCCTCTGTGGAAGGCATCGCCCAAGCAGGCCGGCGAGGACCGCGTGGACGTGACGGTCCAGGCGCCGCCTGCGACGCCTGCGCGGGAAGCCCGGGTCTACGTGCGCCTTCTCTCGGACGGGGCGGCGGTCGGCGAACTGGCCGTGCCGGTCCGCGTGGCGAGGCCTGACTGATCGCTGTTCGGCACGGGCGGCGGGCCTGGCATCGTGGCTCGACGGATGCTCGGCGGTCGCCTCCCGGGCGCCAGGTAGGGCAGCGCGCAGCGATTGTGCTGGACGACCGCCTCCAGGTGCAAGGCCGAGAGCGGCCGCGAAAACCTGATCCGCACGAGGGCGTGGTAGAGGCCGCCGACGGTCTCCGAGAAATCGCCGAGGTCAATCGCGTTCCACGTCTTGCCGCCGTCGACGGAGACCTCGGCCTTGTCGGCCCCTTCGGCGGCGCCCGAGGCCCGCGACATGACGTAGGGCGAGGCCAGCAGAACGGTCACCGACGCCGGTTTGCCGGCCCGGGCGGGCAGGAGCCGGCCGCCCTGGGCCCTCACGTTCTCGCGCGCCGCCAGCGCCTCGAGGCACCCCGGATCGGCGAAGTCCGGCGCGAAGCGGAGCGTGCCGCTGGCAAACGAGCGGACCGCCCCGCCGCTCTTGGCGTAGGGTTCAAGGATCGGCCCGATCTCCGGCGAGTTGCGGTAGTCCTTGTCGCCGCAGGTGTGCCGCGGCACCGTCTTGCGGCCGCTGAACCAGTGGGCCCCTTCGACGGCCGTCCAGGCGAGGGTGAGGCTGTAGCCGGGGCCGAGATTGACGTCGGTCGAGTAGGTCGGGTCGTCGAACTTGATGCCGCCCCTGCCACAGGTACCCTCGTAACCCTTCGCGAAAGTTGATCGCCCGCGTGTACCGCCAATGGGCGCGGCCGACGGCCAGCGCCAGCCCCTCGGCCGTCTTCGGGACCGCAAGCCAGGCGGACGTGATTCGGCATCAGGCACCAAGCCCCGATCGCCATGCGGTGCTCGGCGCACGAGGCGGCCACCAGCCGAAGGTACGTCTGGTAATCCTCCTCGCCGAAGAACGTCGGCTGCCGCCGGTTGCCGCGCTGCGTGATGCCTGCCCGCCGTAGCCCTGCGCAGCCTTAGCGGAACAGGGGCGAAGGCGGGTGATGCCCCACCCCCGCGGCCACCACTCGTGCGATGCGACTCATGCTGCCACCCTATCGCCCCCATCCCTTCGCGTCAAGGCCAATTAAGTTCTATGTCACCGGAACTCCAAGGCCTCAAGAAAGCGGCCACCGGTCATACGATGGACGGCGGCGGCCGCGTCCGACGCCGGTCGAACGGGAAGGAAGTGAACTCAGGCGATTCTGTCAACGGAAGCGGCTCCAAACCCTGGACCCCGAGGTTGATACCTTGGTCCCTGCGGGAGACCGTGGCCCGCGACCGAGGCCCGGGCGAATCGTGTAATCCGCTGCGTCCCAAGCGGCGCCACCGAACAGACGGCTGGAAGCCATCCGCTTCAGAATCCAGCCGCCGCAGCCGTGGCTGCTATGGCGGAGGCCGCCCGCTTCCGACTCGACGGCGACTTGCTCGTAGATGGGCGTCCCCGGCACTGCTGGCCAACTCTCTGGATAGGTGGTCGCTTCAGGGACGCCCGTCTTCCGCTACGCCAGCATCCTGCACGTTGTTGGGGCCGGGGTCCCTTTCCTCGGGGAGGAAGACAATCAGATTTCGCCTGTATACCACCTCATCCAGGAGTTCCCAAAACTCGTCGTAGGGAACCAGGCGCTCCGCTTGATCGGGTGGAATCCTGCGCGGGTTCACGTACTGCGGGAAGATCACCACCTTGGAACCGGGCTTCATGCGGTCAAGGTGGGAAAGGACCTCAACGAACCCGTCGAGTCCTTTGCCGACCTCGCGGCCGTTCCACACGTAGATCGCCTCCCCCGGGTTGCCGAAACCGTCATAGTTCTTCCAGGTGATCGACGCGTCGCAGTCCTTACAGTCCGTCCACCGGTAATGCCAGTCGCCGACGAATTGGGGGAGGATTCGACCTTGGTGGTCAAACGGCGACCAGATGACCCGCAGATCTCTTTCAACCACAATCGGGGCCATCCCCTCCCAGTCGAAGGGAAGGCCGAACAGGTCGTCCGACGGGCTGCTCATGCCCGGCCCCGTCTCCGGCTCCAGAAAGTACGGGTAAACGAGAATGCGCGAGCCGCGCGGCAGCAGGCGCATCCGCCGAAGGATCTCCTCGAATCCCCTATCCCCCCTCCCGACCTCCTTGCCGTTCCACACGAACAGCGCAGCGGCGGAGTACGTGAGCCCCTCTCTGCCGTGACGGTCATACGCCAGCCACGTGAAGTAGACGTCGAACGGCTGGGGCTTGTCCAGAACCGTCAGCCGGACACAGCGCGGCTCAGCGCGAGCGACCATTTGCAGGGACGGCGGGACAAGATCCCCAAATCCCACCCCCCATAGGTCCTCCGAAGGGCCGCAGGAATCGACCGGTGGAGCCGCCGCCTCTCCCGCGCGGCCAAAGGGCGAGCATCCCGCATTAAGGGCAAGGCTCCCGAAGAGAATAACCATCATCAGAGCGCAACGCATGGCCTCTCTCCTTTACTTGACATACTCCATCTTATACTTCGTGCCTCTGCGATAAGGCTCGGAAGTTCCGGTGACACACAACTTATCTCACCTTATGTCTTCGGTTTGGGCTTGGGGCCGGGTTTGAGGGGATGAAGGCGGCGGTCCAGGCGGGTCTCCAGTCGGGTGATGAACGCCGGATCGCCCAGCGGCCGGCCCGTCCGAAGATGGAGGCGCAGCCGCTCCACTTGTTCCTCGTCCTCGTCGGCCGCGAGAAACCGCCGCCAGTTGCTCACCTCGGCCACGAGCGGTCCGCCCGCGGCCACCAGCGCGTCGCCGCGACCCTTGACGTGACCCGCCGCGCTCGACCACGGCCAGTCCCACGCTCGCCGCACCAAGCCGGCCCGCACCGGGTTCTGCTCGATGTAGCGTGCGGCCGCCAGCGTGTGGGCGGGGTCCATCGGACACGACGCGAACCGGCCCTGCCACAGGCAGGCAGCCAATCAGGACGCCCGCCACGGCCGCCAGCCCACGCCGGCGAACCACGCCGACCGCCTCGACACCCGACCCATCTGCCCGCCACCCAGCCGCACCCATTCAAGACCCTCCCAGAGCCCACCAGGCTGGGGTCAGGAAGCCCACTGGGCAAGGTACTCTCTGCGGCCCTGAGCGTCAACGGTGGCTGCGACAGGCCTGCGTTTTTGCGTTGCCATCGCGGGCCTTCGGCGGTACGTTCCTGAACGTGTGGCCAACGCAGCCGGCGTCGTCCGAGCGTTGCCCGCCGGGCGATCGAGGTCGGTGACAGGGAGGAGTCTTATGCACGAGAGCAAGATAACGCGTCGGAGGTTTCTGAAAGGTGCCGCCGTGGCAAGCCTGGCCGTGACCGCGCCTTACGTCATCCCTGCCAGGGCTCGAGGCGCCAAGGGGGCCAAGGCCATCTTCAACGGCAAGGACCTGACCAACTGGGACGGCGACCCCCGGTTCTGGTCTGTCCAGGACGGCGCCATGACCGGCATCACCACCAAGGCGACGCCCACGCGGGGCAACACGTTTATCATCTGGCGCGGCGGCGTTCTGAAGGACTTCGAACTCCACGCCGCGTGGCGCCTCGAAAATCATAACTCCGGCATCCAGTACCGCAGCAAGGACCGCGGCAAGTGGGTGGTGAACGGCTACCAGGCCGACATGGACGGCTCGGGCACCTACACGGGCATCCTCTACGAGGAGGGTGGCCGCGGCATCGTCGCGCGGGTCGGCAAGAAGGTAACCGTCGGGCCCGACGGCAAGCCCAAGGTCACCGGTACCGTCAGCGACCCGAAGAAGGTGAAGGACGCGATCAAACTCAAGGACTGGAACCAGTACGTCATCATCGGCCGCGGCAACCACTTGGTCCAGAAGATCAACGGCATCGTCACGGTGGACGTGACCGACGAGGACGAGAAGCGCCGTGCCATGGAGGGCATCCTGGCCTTCCAGCTCCACGCCGGCGGGCCCATGAAGGTCCAATTCAAGGACATCACGCTCCAGGTCTTCGGCGACGAGTAGCCGAGTTGGCGAAGGACTCCCCCGAACCTGTCGAAGCCTTCCAGGATGCGATGCTCACTGGAATGCTTGGGCTGAATTCCACCACTTTCCGAGCGGGTCAAAGATGCGGAGAAACACCTGAGGAGCGAACCTGCCGAGAAGGCGGAGTGAAACGGACTTGCCAGCGGGCGGATTCCGGCCCCTACCCCACGCCAACCACATCGTTTGGTGCCACCTCCTCCCACTCCCAGGAATCCGGAGAATCCGTATCGAGTCCTGCCCCCGCTACCACGCTATTCATGACAGGCTCCGGGACGCGGTAGGTGATCTCAACCTCCAGGCGTTCCGGAGCCGGTCTTATCTCCTGTACCCAACTCCGCAGCAGCCGTTTCTTATGTGCCGGGCTGCCATGCTTGAACAGTCTCTCGAGTTTCGCGCGGTAAGCCATCGCGGTCTTGATGTCAATCCGTGGCGGCTGCGTGTGAACGGCCACCTTGCCGGTGAGTTCATCCCGCTTCTGCGTTAACTCCCGCAGTCGGCTGTTGACCCAACCGGCATCCTCCAGGTCGTCTTCG
>Ga0307433_1000489_pt1 | contig 30187 bp, 34 predicted proteins | sample SalMarWE160210MG_FD_202166 | JGI IMG/M metagenome (GOLD analysis project Ga0307433, IMG submission 202166) | Salt marsh sediment microbial communities from the Plum Island Ecosystem LTER, Massachusetts, United States - WE1603-210 | ecosystem: Environmental > Aquatic > Marine > Intertidal zone >... | reverse complement strand
TAATTACAATGTCAATAGGTATATTGTATCTACAAATATTTTGGAAATTGACAGGTTTTTAATGCTCTCCCGTCGAGAAACATTTTTTAAACCGCCTCTTCTTATAACGAACTGTCAAACTTGGGTTGTATCTTCAACTCTAAAAGTATCATAGAGAACAACGACTACTTTATCCCCGTATTCGAATGAAGCATAGGGATTATAGCCTGCCTCATAGTGATAGAGACTAACAGGTTTGATCATATCCCTGCTCAGCGCCAATGTCTGTCCATATGAGATCGGCTCACCAGATGCTGTTATTAAAGGATCGCTGTCTGTTTGTTCTTTAACGGCATTGTAAGCTGTGATACAAACTTTTTGAATTATAAAATCATTCTTTTCCTTGATCAATTTTCTTATCCTGCATTCGAGAAATTCAACGTGGTTTGCGAGTGAATCAGCTGCCGTCATTGCTGATTTTTAATCATAATCCATCATTATCAAGAATTTGTCAAATTGAAAAAACAGACTTATTAAAATAAATATAAGTAAGAAGTTTATAACCAAAGAAATTCTCCATAGCTTTTTAAACTTCACAGTGCTGAATTCCTTAACTAGATTTAATTCGAAAAGGGTTTTAATACTTAACGCAGAGGCGCATCCCGAAGGGATCCCGTTGGGAGAGGACGCAGACCTGCCTGCCTTTTCCTGCCAGTGCGTCGCACGCAGACAGGCTCTTTGGCAGGCGGGGATTATTATAAATTTTCCTGTAATTTGTTGACCCCGTTAGATATTTTTAACCTTTGTTGACTAATGAGTTTAGAATGATGAAAAAGACAATCCTCCTGACTAGTATGGACTAACTTATGATGTTATCTCACGGGGTTGACCACTCGATAGATTCCATTACGCAATACCTCAACGTGCGCCAAAGGCGTCCCTTTGGGAAAAGTTAATTATCAAACCCAAATGCTTATCAATTAGTCGTAAATATGTCAATAATTTCGGTTTGTCTATAGGTGATAATTTCTCTTTGGCTTTCAGGTCAATAATTACCTTATCTTCTACTAATTCGAAGAATCCCTTTCGGGACAAGTCCAGACGAAGATCTATACCAAGTTTGATTCCTTTATAGGGAATCGGAACACTCTGTTGTCTTACAAATCGTAATCCTCTAAGATGAAGTTCATGACAAAGTGCATCTTCATTCACCCTGTGTAATAGATCGTTTACCCCGTGTAATATTTTTCCATTTTTTATTAGCCATTATCCTTGCATTGATTATTACACGGGGTGAATTCATCTTCTTGCCATCTCCTTTTTTACTTATTACACGGGGTAAACAGATTCCAAAAGCCCTGGACCTAAAATCTTATGTACTTCTATCGCTGCTCCGATTATCTTCTCTGATATTTCATTTTCATGCATAATTTATAAATTCCTTTAAAATCCTCTGCGTTCTCTGTCCGCCAGCTGGCGGATTTATATTTTTTTTCAGATTTGAAAATCTAAATTTACCTTTTCGAATAGGGTCTAGATATGTTTAAACAACCTCCTTCATCTTCGCAAGGAGTCCCCATGAGAAGTGCGTTGTAAAGCGTGAGATAATATAAAAATACACCCCGAATATTCGCATTGGCGTCAGCTTAAGTAATCTCAGTATTAACCCCGGTAGGGGTTTGCTATTTGTAGCTAAATTCAACAACCTCGACAATCCCAAACCCCGATAGGGGTTCGCTATTTGTTCCCTAATCAAAAACGTACCTTATATTGTATTCAATCCCAAATTTTTCTAAAAATTCCAAATACTCTTCCTTGAATGTCTTTTTACGATGATGCTCTTCCTGATTTTGAATATATTTCACCACCTCATCAATTTGGGAATGGGAATAGGAAAACGCCCCGTAACCTTCCTGCCAGGCGAAGTTCACTATCAGCATCCGTTTCTTTTTGATAAATTTAGTTGAATTCTGTTTTATATCTCTAACCAGATCAGAAATAGCCTGGCCTGGATTTAATCCAATAAAAATATGGATATGATCCGGCATATTATTGATGACAATCAATTTGTGGCCCCTTTTCTGAATGATCCCTGTGATATATTTTTGAATCTCGTCCTTGTGATTCTTAGGGAATATCTTTTCCCGGCCTTTTGTGCTATAAATAATATGGACATATAACTGGGTAAATGTATTCGCCATTTCTACCTCTTTAGCAAACTCCTTACGGAGTTTAATTCTACATGATATACCTTCTTGCTACTACTACAAATAGCCAACTCCTATGGAGTTTTTATATTCTATTTTAGAAACAGATATCTCTATAGTCAAATTCATTAATTTCATCAATACATTTGGTGTTAAATAATAGTTCAAATAACTATCTAATCCTTAAGCTGACGCCACCCCGAATATTCGGGGTGCTGTTCTTATGTTATTTATTGTTGTGGCTTTTATATCATTGGGTAGAAATTTCATAACATTATGGTTAGCACCAATAAAAAGGATACCAACACCATCACTATTTAAGGTAGCATTGATTCTCTGAGCAATGAATTCATCCCGTTTACTCAATAGATTTTTTTCATCTAAGAATGGAGATTTATTGTTATTTTTCAAACACTTGTATTCTTCCAATAAGAGGGCAGAATTTTCTGTTCCCATCAGGCGAGCTCCCCTAATAATCATTTTATTTATCAAAATATAGTTTCGACTTCCTTTTTCAAGCATTTCTTTTAGCATGATATCAATATCCACTTCAGTAGAGAGTCCATCCTGGTAAATACGGAGTTTTTGGTAGTTAAATCTCATCCGGGTTATCTTTCTTTCGATCCTGTCCCATATATGACCAATGAAAGCCTGTCTTCTCTTCCATTCAGTTAATCCCTTTTCTTTAATAAATATTTTTTTATATAATGGACCTATACTACCTAGCTCATTAACTTTATGTAAAATTGGAAAAATATAAAGAGATCTCATTAACCTACAACCTCTTTTAGTGACGAGAGGAAATGTTTTTTCCTTATAAAGAATTTACTCAGATCCTTTTCTTTTTTATCCACGAATTCACTGATGGCTCTAAGGGCAGCTCCCCGAACTACTGATTCTAGATCTGCTCCCACTAAACCTTCTGTTTCCTGTACCAACCATTCAATTGACACATCGGAATGAAGAGGTTTTTTCCGAAGATGAATATTTAGAATCTCTTTCCTGGATTGTTTATCGGGAACTGGCAACTCAAGATGGATTTCCAGCCTACCCGACCTTAGTAAGGCAGGGTCTATCATATCAAACCGATTTGTGGCTGCCAGGACTGTGACACCCCGAAGTTCTTCAATACCGTCTATTTCCGTAAGCAACTGGCTCAGGACTCGTTCCATTACCCCGGAGTCTGACCCAGATGCAGAACGCACAGGAGCCAGCGCATCAACTTCATCAAGAAAGACTATACATGGAGCCGATTGCCGTGCCTTGCGGAAAATCTCCCTGACTCCCTGTTCAGCTTCGCCAACCCATTTGGAGAGAATTTCTGGTCCTTTTACTGATATGAAATTGGCTTCGCTTTCTGTGGCTGAAGCTTTAGCCATGAGTGTCTTCCCTGTCCCTGGATTTCCATATAATAGAATTCCTTTGGGAGGCACTGTATCTGCTCTTTCAAAGAGAGAAGGAAACTTTAGCGGGTATTCGATGTATTGGATAAGCCGTTGTTTGATTTCATCCAGTCCCCCCACATCTCCCCATTTTACATTGGGAATTTCTATAGCAACTTCCCGAATAGCACTGGGTTCTACTTCGTTCAACGATTCCTGGAAATTTTGTTGAGTGACTTTCAACTTGATCATCTCTTCGTATGGAATGAAGTCCTGGCTGAAATCTATTTTTGGAAAAAATCTACGCAAACAGCTCATAGCGGCTTCTCTGCAAAGCGCTTCAAGGTCTGCTCCTACAAATCCGTGCGTCACTTTTGCTAAATATGTAAGATCAACATCCTCGCCGAGCGGCATTCCTCTTGTGTGAATTTCCAGGATCTCCTTTCTGCCGTTTACATCAGGTATTCCTATACTAATTTCTCTATCAAAGCGCCCGGGCCTTCTAAGTGCTGGATCAATAACGTTTGGGATATTTGTAGCCCCTATGACCAGGACCTGCCCCCGTGCTTTTAGCCCGTCCATAAGAGCCAGAAGCTGTGCCACCACACGTTTTTCTACATCACCAATAACCTTTTCCCTCTTAGGTGCGATAGCATCAATCTCGTCGAGGAAAATAATACTGGGGGCATGTTTTTCTGCTTCTTGAAAAATATTGCGGAGATTAGCTTCGCTCTCACCATAAAATTTATGAATTATTTCCGGACCGTTAACAGCTATAAAATAGGCTTCTGTTTCATTAGCCACAGCACGTGCTATCAAAGTTTTACCTGTCCCCGGTGGACCAAGCAGTAGAACTCCTTTCGGTGGTTCGATACCAAGCCTTTTGAAAATGGAGGGATATTTAAGAGGAAGTTCGATCATTTCTCGAACACGTTGAATCTCTCTATGTAACCCACCAATGTCCTCATAGGATATACGCCCCTTAACCGCTTCGGCCTCTTTTTCTTCAGAAATTTCTATCTCCGTCTGTGAATCAATCACAACGGGACCTTCGGGAAAAGTGCGTGAAACCTGGAATTCCTGAGACGTAGTACCAAAAAGAAGCGCCCGAACTTTATCACCGGTTACAAGCGGAAGCCCTTCCATTATTTTTCCAAGATAGCTATGTCTTGTTTTTCCTGATAATGAAACAGTTAATGGAGTAAGTAATATTTTTCTGGCTGGTTGAGATTCAACTGGTGACAAAGTTACCTTCTCATCAATACCAATACCGGCATTATGGCGAATAAGTCCATCAATTTGAATAATCTCTTTACCGCGCATGTCGGGATAGGTGGGCATAGCTTTAGCGACAGTTTTTCTTTTACCATCAATCTCTAATGTTTCACCAATCTGTATTTTAATATTTTTTAAAAACTCAGGATCAAGCCTGGCAATACCTCTACCCACATCTTTTGGTAAAGACTCCGCGACACGTAAAGTTACCTGTCTTTGGGTATTCATTGTATTTCCAAATTTTTAATTACTGACATTTATCACTTTGCGTTTGTGATTCTTTTCTTGAAAGCATTTGTGAGGATGAGATTTATTTCTATTTCCCAGGTCACGACTACTCCAAATTAGACACTCTTGGTCGATATGTATAGGAAAATCCCTTCAAAATAATCTTTCTTTCATTAAATAGTTTATTCTTTTTTTCATTTCTCCTAATAAAAAGCATTAGTGTCAGCTTAAAATTTTGATTGTTGGTTAGTGATGCTCTGGGTGAAACGGTTAGCCTTATCAAACCCCGTTAGGAGTAATATGTTTATAGTATAATCAGAGAAAAAAAGGATTAATCCCGATAGGTATCGGGATGACATGTTGATATCAATTATATTCAAATTATCAGTATTGAACATTATCAATCCACTCAAATAAATATCTCTCGTCGTATTCGACATTAAATTTTTTCAGTAACTCAAGGTATTCTTCATTGAAAGTTTTCTTTACATGATGTTTCTTCTGGTTTTTCAGGGAGTGGAATAAAACACTTTATGATAAAAATATCATATATATATTGGTGGATGAGATATAAATATATCACTAAAGCAAATTTACAATATTCCACCCCCTTAATATACTTTACTACATCATCCATTTGTGAATGTCCATAGGAAAATGCGCCGAAACCCTTTTGCCAATTGAACTTTCTCCAAATCCATCGCTTTTCGTTGATTAAAGTCGATGAATTATTTTTAATATCTCTCACTAAATCTGATAATGAGATGCTTGGTTTCATACCAATAAAAACGTGTGAATGATCAGGCATACAGTTAATCGCAATTAATTTCTGATTCTTATTCTGAATGATACCAGTTATGTATTTATGCAATTCTTCTTTATATTCATTTTTGATCAAGTTTTGTCTACCTTCCAGCCTGCGGCAGGCAGGGAACTGCAAATACAATTTGAATATATATCTGAGTGAATGTATTAGCCATTTTCACACCTTTATCGATTTTTTTCTGCATGTCACTCCTAAAGGAGTTAACTTAATTGGCTAGAAATTTTACTATAAACATATCACTTCTATCGGAGTTCATCTCGCCTGGAAACATATTCCTATTAACATTTCTCACTTAAATTGCCAGGTCCCGAAAGCTTTAGGGATCTTGCTATTGAGTTTATAGTCTTTTTTACTTTTCCCAATCCCAAAGGGATCTCTTTGAGACGGGGACTCCTATATTGGAGCATATTTCTTATCTATCAAATTATCAACAAATTAAAAAGTTAGAAATTTTAGTAAAGAACATAATATTGACAGTAAATAAAAACAGGATATCATTTCTAATCATGCAAGTCAGATAAAACAACTTTTCGTTATTTCTATCCTTATTAATTCATCAGCCCACGAATCACACTAATTAACACTAATGATTTTAAATGTTTATAAAAATTAATGCCCACTACAAATAGTTTAAAGATAATTTTCATTAAACGTTCCATAACTAATTGTGTCTTAAACAATTCGTTTAATTCGTGTAATTCGTGGTGAATAATCCATGCTATGTACACTTTATTTTTTCTTAAAGCGAGCCTCGAAGATGCCATTTTTATGAGAACGTGATAGGGCTTCAGGCTCTACCTGTGAAGGGAGTAAAAGCTCTTTATGGTATTTTCTATCAGAGCCCATAGCAGATATGATGAGAATATCACCTTTTATTTCCAGCTCCACATCCTGCTCTTCAACACCAGGCATCTCTGCTAAAACCTGGATTTCATTTTCTTCTTCAAAGATATCCACTAAGGGTTCACGGGCTTCATCTACTACCGGTCCTTTTGGAGTAGATTTAACGTTCCCAAAGGGTTCGACCGTCGGTTTTCCGCCCAGTCCGACTTTTACTGAGAATCCATAGATTCCTTTAAGGTCTTTCAGGGCTCCTTCTCCCCGGAATTCTTTTGTTTTTTCTACAAATTCCTCGCCTTTTTCGGTCATTTGCCCGATGAGATCAATAAAATTCCCGATTCCTTTGAAAAGCTTCCCAAATCCTAAATCAATATGGATATCATTGCCCTCTTTTTTATTTTTTCTCCCTTGATTTTCCATACTACACCTCTCTTTTAACTAAAACAATATACAAAACACTAAAAGTTTAAAATAGAATTTCACTGGGAATTATATTTACTCCAAGCTTTCCTTCATAGATTTGCATTAGAATTAAATTCCTATACCTATTGTTTTTCATCCATTCAAAAATTTCAAGCAATTGCTAATATTTAAAATCACAAATTTTTGCATTGTTCATCTATTTTCCAATTTGGCTACACGTTCCTGCAAACTTTTATTTTCTTCTTCTAACTCTTTCTCCTTTGCCTTGCTCGATAGATAGGAATCGTGCTCCCACCAATCAATGCCAATTTCCTTTGCTTTATCTACAGAAGCTATTAGAAGTCTTATCTTAATAGTCAAGAGTTCAACATCTGCCAATTTAATCTGGATATCACCGGCAATAACAATGCCTTTATCCAGCACCCTTTCCAAAATATCAGCCAAATTGGTGGACTGTATTCCATGCGTAATTTGACGAGTCATTTCTGCACCTCTGTGTATTCATTTAGGATATTCGGTATTCGACACCTATTTTTTAAAATTTACATCAGATTTCCAAGGGGTCCCAATTCTATGTTCAAATCCTCATCTTGAAGCCCAAACACAAGTTTGAGTTCTTCAACTTTTTTATCCAGAGCCATAAAGGTTAGTCCCAGCTTTTGAATGTCAATATTGGCGAGACTGCTCCTCTGAATCCTGCGCATTGCCTCTCTTTCCATAAGTCTTTTGAGTAGCACAACCAGAGTTAAAACCAGTTTGCCTAAGCCTTGCTCTGTTTCTTTAGGATTTCCTGCTTCAATGAGGGTAGAGATATTACTTTCTGCTTTTGCAATCTCCGTTTCCAAATTTCGAACATATTCTAATTCTTCTGGGGTAGGCTCTCGTGATTGGTTAAGAATAGGTCGTCCCATGAGTTCTTCTGCTTTGGAGATCGAGGTAGCTATAAGTCTCAATCCTATATAAATAAGATCCACATCAGCCACCCTTACTACCAAATCTCCCACCACGACCGCGCCCTTCTCAATGACTTTATCCAAAGCATCAATCAGAGTCACTCTTTCATTTACTACATATTGAGGCATATTTTTAAACCTTGACGAAATTATAGGGTGGCCAGGGACCGCTGTATTCAAATCGAAATCCCTTTGGTTCCATTTCCCTGCTTAGTTGATCAATCTTCTTCTTGAAATCCTCAATCCTTTTAGCTTGAATTAAGTAAATTGCATTCAGGATCATAGGTTCGATTTTGCCTGTGAGTTCCTTATCCAAAATTTTCCCTTTGATGCCGGTCTCAGCATATTTCTTGAGAACTAAAAAGAAATCCTGCGCGTAATTTTCTATTTCCTTGTTGATCTCAGAGGAAATGAGTTCTGCTAACTGTTTCTCAAAAAAATAAGCCATACCCCTAGACATAGCTGCTATTTCTTTTTCTTTGGCTTTCACAGTCTCGTTGCTATTTATTACTTCTTCTTCTAATACCTTACGATTTGCTAAATAAACTTTTACCCCCCACTCTTGTTTTTCCTGAAGTCCCACCAGAATATTTTCAAATTTCGAATAGTGTTCTTCAAGCTTCTGGTATATTTTTTTTCTACTTTTAAAGACAGTACCGAAGCCCATAGGAATCACAGCCAGGATTTCACCATTGCCCTGCATGGCTTCCTCAACCACTATCTCATGAATTTGCGCTTTCTCCTTGATCCAATTCAAATCTTCCTGTGCTTTGTATTTAATTTCTTCAGAATCAAATTCTTTAAGTGGCACTTCGCTAACTACAGCTTCTAAATTCTGATAAGGGAGAACAAAAACTTCTCCCTGACCATCTATCCCTTTTTTAGTGAATTTTGGGTTGGCTTTACCCCTGATACAATAAAGATAAAGAGCCTTATTTTCCTTCACTCATCTTCCTCAATAGCTTCAGATTCTGACAATCTATCCAGAAGTTCTGTTTCCCTTTTATTATACTCCTCTTCGGATATTTCACCTTCATCAAGTTTCATAGAGAGGTTCATAAGTTCTCGCTGAATTGCTTCGGGATCGTAATATTCTTTATCAACAGCTTCACTAATTTTTTCTGCTATCCATGTTACAAACCTTAGTACGATAATATTAACTCCCTAAAATTTTAAATGAATGTTCACAAAGCTTGCAGGAGGCGAAGGACCGGTATATTTAAATTGCACCTTACCTTTGCGATTTTCGGCAGCTTTATTTACCAGCTGATCTAAGTGTGGCTCTGTATCATCATTTACTAATACCGATAAATTTAAAAACATTAACTCGCCAAATATTTTAGACTTTTTATACTGGAGAGCTGCTGGTGATATTTCCTTAATTATTGATTCTGCTTCATTTTCGTTCTCTATAATAAGAGCGCGTTCAACCATCTGACCAAGTTCTATTCGCTTATAATGCCCCTGAGTTCCTCTTAGATTCTTAATACGATCTCTAAATTTTCTAATCTCTGTATATTTTTCTAAAATATGTTCATATATGAACGAGTTTTCCCAGAATGACTTCACATTCAATTCACGTTTTCTAGTAACTTTCTGAAGATTCGCCCGAATAATAGGAAGATTTAATTTGATACCATTATTAAGAGCTCCTCTTGATTGAGCTACAATGCCGAACCTGACCGGTAACACAGTATATTCTTTCATCATAAATTCCAGAATTTTCTGATGTGACATCAGATTCTCCCTGGTCGGCTTTACGGCTTTTCCGTTTACTGGATTAGAGAGAACTCCTATACCATGGAATGGGATGTTCTGAGCTGAAGATCCTCCAGCTACAGACTTACCCGGTAAATCCATAAGTTGCTTGCAATCTGTAAATCCGTATAAATAATAACCTGTGCTCGTAGCCAAAATCTTTCCTTCCTTTAACATTCCATTTTTTTAAGTGTGCAAAATATGACTATAATGAATTCCAAGCATATCCTAAGGCGATTTGGAATTAGATTTACAAGTTAAAGACAAAATTTCTAACATTACCGATTCAATAACCCCATTTGTTGCAATGCCAATTAACTTAACACAAGTCCACAGATGAGTTTTTGATCCTGGGATGATACATTTGGCAAGACTTGTGTCAAGTTAATCTTGTTAATCTCCAAAAAATGAAAATTCCTATACAATTAAATTAATACCTAACTTTTTTCCACAACACCTTTTCCTCTGCATCTCAGACATGTAAGCCCTGATGAAGACCTGCCGGTTCCACGGCATGTAGGACAAACTTTTACAGGTTCTTTAACCGCTACTACACCTCTTCCTTTGCAAACAGTACAGGTAACGATGCTGCCAGAATGCCCGTGTCCCGTTCCCCGGCAGTAAGCACAAACAACAATCGGACCCTTGAGTTCAACCTTACCTGTACCTTTACATATCAGGCATATACTTCTATTTCTCGCTTCTATCCCTGTTCCCTTACAGTAGCCACAAGGGTAAACATTGTCCTTAAAAACCTGTCCAACTTTTGCTACTGTACCACCTGCCAATCTTAAGAACTTGTAAGTCATCCTTTTACTTCTCAATATCCTAATTTTAGGGTCTGCCATCTGGCTTTCTCTCCAGAGGAGCGACTTGAAACGGGTTGAGTTTTCGCAGTGGATTTTTCTTTTTTTGAAAGTTCATTTTGATTTCGCTCGTCGATCTGTTCTTCGATTTCTTTTAACTTGCACAGAGTTTTTTCCAACTTATGATTCAGCATTTTGTATTCTTGATCAAGTTTTTCTTTCTTCTTCTCAAGCATAAAGAGATCGAGAAATTTGGATCTATGCCTTTTAGGAATCGAATGTATATGAGCACTACTTGATGTTTTGATTGATTCGATACCTTGTCTGTTGGACATATTTTATCTCCTTAATTCCATTGTTTCATTAAGTAATTCGCCAATCCCCGCCAATCAGGCATCTACCATTACCTTTTGCTTTTTAGTTTTTACTTTACGCTGAGACATGAGAGGAGGGCAATGTTTGTCTACAAGTCCTTTCACTACATTTTTTATCCGTCCATCACTACGGTTGGGACCATAACGCATCGTTTGAGAGCATAATATATCCATGCAAATTTGACTGAAGACAGTATTGGAAGCATCGGGGCGAATTTTCTGTAAATGTGCAGCTTTACTGATCATAATACTTGTTCTGATTGTTGGAGCGACTTCACACACATCGCTTGAGCGGAGATCACGTACAAGAGCAACAACCTTTTTAGCATCACTCTTGCGAATATTTGATTTCGACGCTGTAATTGCAACTTCCGTCTCCTCGTCATAGTCACCCAGATCAATTGTTATCATACGGTCTCTTAAAGCATCCTGAGTCTCATGCGTACCAGCATACTCTTCAGGGTTGCTTGTGAAAATAGCTCTAAAATCAGGATCAACCTGTAGATAATGATCACCACCGCGGGCTGCGGGAAGGTCAAGAATGTTTTCTTCCAGAATAGAAAGAAGAATATTGTTGGCTTCGGGTCGTGATCTTGTGAATTCGTCATAAATAAGTGTAAATCCATACTTGGCTGCTACAGTGAGGCGATTATCCACCCAGCGCTTCATCATATCTTCTTCAGTTTTGAGAACAGAGTGGATGAAATTGTCCACTACCTTACGTATCCGGTATCCATATTCTCCTCCTACCAGGTCAGCAGTGGTAAATTCCTCATCTCCATGGATAAGAACCACCGGTCTGCCGATTTTACTTGCAAGGTGCATAGCCAGAGTAGTTTTTCCAGTTCCTGCCCTCCCTCTGAAATGTACTGGAAATCCTGCTTTTAAGTAATTCAGAGCCCTGTTGGTTATATCCTTTATAAACCTGGTCTCTACAAAACCCTCCTGAGGGGAGGGTTCAATAAGTGTTGTTATATCCTCAATCATATTAAAACCTCCAATTGGAATTAATTACAGTTAATATATTGCCGATAAATAACTTAAAATATCAGTGTGATTTTCGCTCGGCCCAGATTTTGTGCATTTCCTGAATCTCTTTTCTCACCTCTTCCAACTCATCCCGAAACTGATTTAGCAGGTTACTTACCTTTTCCCGCCTTTGTTTCACATCTGCTACTAACTGCTCTTTTAAATCGTTTGCCATCTGGTAATGTTCTTCTTGAAACTTTTTTAGATTATCACGAACATCTGTTTTTAATTTATTAAGAGATTGTATTCGATCTTCAAACGATTGAACAATATCTCCTGTAAATTTCTCAAAGTCACTGGTTAAGCTCATATTAAGTCACTTTCTGTGTTAAAGGTTTAAACGATACGATACCCAAACCATAACATTCCATGCAAGGCAGCTTGCTTTCAAATTCAGTACCGGTTCCATCGCACGAGGAACAGATGACACTTTTCTCGGGTACAGTAACGAACCCTTTGCCATTGCATACGGTACATGTTAACCGGGTATTCGGATACACTCCGGAACCTCCGCAAAACACACATTCTCTCGAAGGTTCTTTTACTTCAATAATACCACTCCCTGAACACACCTGGCATGTGGCAAGAGAAGAAAGCAGCTCAAAAGGGTCCTTACCGCTTCCCTGACAAAAGCGACAGGTTTTTTGTGTTCTTAGCTCCATCCTTACCCCTTCTCTTCATAATGCAGAGCAGTTGCTTCCTTTAACCCTTTACGCTCAAATGAAGAAACATTGTATTTGCTGTCCAGTCGAACTTCCCATAATCCCACAATAGGAGTGCGGGCATATTTGCGCATCTCTTCATCTTCAACCACCATTTCCATAAGCGCCAGCCAATCTTCACCCTCTTTTTTTACAGTAATCACCTTGCAAGGTTTAGAGAAAGTTTTTGTAGAAAAATCCTCTACTGCTTTAATGACAGATTCTATTGCCATAATTTTATCCTTTGTAATTGATTAAGTTATTTTGCCAGGCGATAAAACCCTTCATCATCCTTAGTTACCATATCGTCTTTAATAAGCTCACTAACAATAGGAATTAGACCCTGCCACGGTTTTTCTATTGCTTTACCTATCTCACTAAGCTTTATGCCTTCTTCTGGAATAGCATCTAAAATTCTTGCTTTTACTTCATCTAATTCACTCTGCTTTCTTTCTGCCTCTTCCTGCTCCAGTCTTTTTCTTTCTGCTTCTTTCCGTTCTCTTTCTATTCTTCTCTTTTCAGCCTCTTCCATTTCCTTAGCCTTTTCTATACCTATAGAACGAAGGGTATGCATTCTAATAACTAACTCGCTCCAGGCTTTGGACATTTCAGATATGTCTTCTTTGATAGTATTCATCATCTCCGTGAATTGACTTTTCCTGTCATTTTCACTTCCGGTTAAAAAATTATTGAGGTCCTTAGCCATTGCCTGGTGAGACTTTGTTATATCCTTAATAAATTCAGCAACTTCAACCTTCCTTGAAAAATTATCCGACGAGAGCATTTCTTTTAAAGCAGATGCCATTTGAGAATGAGCTTCACTGAAATTTTTCAGCATATCTGTAGTCTCTTTTACTAATTGATTGGTAAAATCATTCAAAGATTTCTTCTGGTCAGACGCCATTTGTTTTCTAACTTCAGCAAAATTGGTGAGCAGATTTTCAATATCTTCAGAAACTTGATTTACAAATTGCCTTAAACTTTCCTTTACTGCTCTGGCTTCAGATAATCTGGTATCCTCGTGAGTTGAAAGCATTTGAAGTGTCTCTTTCCTGAGTTGTTCATTTTTGTGATGTGTATCCGAAATAAACTCTCCTACTGTAGTTTTAAGATTCTTGGAATCCATCTGGAGTTTATTGCGAAGCGATTTGGACATTTCTGAGTGGTCTTCACGGAATTTCCCAATCATCTCAGAGGTATCACTGACAAGGTTGCTAACAAAGCTCAATCTGGCTTCGTAGGATGCAGTGACATCCTCAGCAATTCGTTTCATATCATCTGCTAACATAATGATTCTCCTTCTTTTTAAAATTAACACGACTTTGTTTTTTTGTTACATTTCCTGGAGAAAGGTTTTGAACAGCAAATTTAACTTCTTGAGTCCTAATATCTTTGCCTTTACTTAAAAGTTTGTTAATAACTTCAGTAAAATTATCCTGCTCATTTTGAAACCTTCCCAGAATTTTTCTTACTTCCTTTTCTCTCTCTTCTTGTTCTTTTTTGATCTGTTCTAATTTCATACGGAACTGGAGTAGACGCTTTTGTTCCTCATGATAACGTTTATTCTTATTTTCCCCAAATAAAGTCCGAAGCTCTTTTGCCATACTTCTATGATTTTCTACATACTTATGTAGCATCATTTTTACTTCTTCTTCTCTCTCTTTATGTCTGGATAGAATTTTATCCATCATTCTATCAAAATCCTTTTTCCTGAGTGATTCTGCATGAGCCAGGTTGCTCTGCAGCTCTACCATAGCTATTTTTCGTTGTTCTTTATAACTCTCTATTAAATCACGCGAACCTTCAATAATCTCACTTACAGAATCAATCCTTTTTTCGTAAGAACCTATGATTTCTAAAATTACTTCTTTCATATAGTAACTCTCCCGGGAATCTGAAAAAAGGTTACCATTTTGGCAGGATGCACTTACAATAAGGGTAGCCTGGCAAAATAGTTCCCTTCCCTTAACTACTACGCTGGTGCTGCAGCTGTAGCAGTCAGACCGATTGCTTCAGCATACTTCAGGTAGGTCTCGACAGATGCTATGACGACTCGTGCTTCTATAGCCAGAAGCTCGATACCAACAAGTGATACGCGAACCCAGGCGTCAATCACGATACCTTTGTCAAGGATTCGATCGATGACCTCCACGAGGCTGCTGGAAGCGATTGCTTTCTCTACTGCCATTTTCTTTCACCTCCTTTCATAAATTGCTGTGTTCTATATAGGCAATAAACATACCAGTCATAAAAAAGAGCATGTACTGTGTTGTACTCTTAATATAACTATTTTAATTTTGCATAATTTAACAGGTTTAGAGTATGGTATTTTCTCCATACTATGGAAAATTTCCCATAATTAAAGAGCATTCACTATTAGAAATTATATTTTACTAACATTTCTCACTTCATCCTAACATCTACATTCCAACGGTCACGTTGGACTCCGAAAGGAGAGCAAACTTTGCGAAAGTTATCTTATTGAATTTCACGATATCACCTTGAATCTTTCGCGTTACACGAAGCAAACTTTCGCAAAGCTAATCATCTTTCTACTCATCCCAACATATGATATGTATCGGTATGCTCCAGAGTTGCAACGGTATTTATTCATTTTTTTATCTAACTTTATTATGTTAATCATTAACAATATGTTACAAAGTGAGAAATGTTAGTATTTTAGATATTCTAAATATATCCCAGATTATGAAATAGAGTTGATAACCTTTTTCACAATTCTTGATACATCATCGAGCTCAAACGGTTTACACAGAAAATCATAGAATAATCCGGACTCCAACCCTTCCTGAATCTCCTTGTCTTCTCGATCATAAAAACCTGTGAAAATAATAATGTATGCATCAGGATTAATTTCTTTTATGATTGTTGCTGCTTCAAAACCATCTATTCCAGGAAGTTTAGAGTCCAAAATAATAATAGGATAATCGTTCTTTTTAATCATTTCTATAGCTTTCTCACCAGTCCTCACAGTAACCACATCAAATTCTTCATGTTTAAATCCTGTCTCAAAAGCCCAGCATATATCGTCTTCATCATCTACTACCAGAACTGTTATCCTTTGTTTAGAAAAATCCATTTTTGTTCCGTTCATTTAAATTGTGGTTTTTAATAATATAAAATTTAGTGTAATTGTGACATTCAATTTCATCTATATGTAATCCTTAAGATGTTTAATTTTTTATACTTTATCTCCAAATATTTACTTATCACTTGACTTTCTATAGACTGGGAGCTTTATTGAAAAAGTAGATCCCTTTCCCGGTTCGCTTTCCACTTCTATATTTCCTCCATGTTGCTTGATGATTCCATACGAAATGGATAGTCCCAGACCAGTTCCTTTTCCTACCGGTTGCGTTGTAAAAAATGGATCAAAGATTCTTGATAAATTTTTCTTAGGAATACCAATTCCATTATCTGTAAAATTTATACTTACAACTTTATCAATACATTGTGTTTGAATTCGGAGTAGTCCTTGTTCCTTAATTGCATTACAGGTATTCAGAATCAGGTTCATAACAACCTGCTGAAGTTGATTCCTGTTACCGTGAACCTTAGGCAAATTAAAACCGTAATTTGTCTCAAGCTTAACATGCTGAATGGACAGTTGATTTTTCATTAAGGTAAGGGCATTATCAATAACCTGGTGGATATCCAATATCTCGAAGGCAAACTCAGACTGGCGTGCAAATTTTAAGAGGCTATTCACAATTTCAGTTGCTCGTTTTGTAGCATTTCTAATCTTTTCGATAGCGGGACCTCTAACTTTCTTATCATTTGCCTGTGTATTTAGAATCTGTGCGCATGAATCGATAATAGCCAGAGGATTTCGAATCTCATGTGCTACACCTCCTGCCATTATTCCCAGGGAAGCCATTTTTGCAGACTGAGTTAACTTTATCTCCAGTACCTTTCGTTCTGTAAGATCTCTACCAATGACGACAATCCCAATCACTTTTTCCTGTTCGTCTTTCATGGCAGAAAAACTCCATGATATATCAACAATCTCTCCATCTTTATTCAGAATTGAGCTTTCCCAGTCGCTCACCTTTTTCCCTTTCAATAATTTTTTAATAATCGAAAAGAAAATCTTTTTACTTTCTGTAGAAAACATGCTTGATAAAGGTTGTCCTTTAATATTAATAGATTTAACACCCGTAATTTTTTCGATTGTGTTATTCCAGGTAAGTATATTCCCACTTTGATCTGTAGATATAATTAAATCATTGGCGCTTTCTACAACTTTTGCAAGATGTTCTTCCATCCGTTTTATCTTTTCGCCAAGGCGTTTTTGTTCAGTGACATCATCCATTAGCAAAATCACACTTTCCACCCCTGATAAGGAATTCATTAAGGGTGTCAGTCGATAGTAGTATACTCGTTTGGGCAGCCCGGGAGCCCTGTATTCCATTTCTCCGCCTATAACTGATTCTTTTTGATTAAAAACCTCCATTATTTTTTCGGGAATTTTAGTATAATTTAGAAGTACATTTGGGAAAACTACGTTGATATTTTCTCCAATAGTTTCTGATTTACTACGTCTTGATTTTGAATAAAAATTTTGATTTGCTGAAAGAACCCTCAAATATCGGTCCACAATGAGAATAGAGGAAGGAATACTTGACATAATGCAATTGTATAATTTTTTATATGTCGTTTCTTCTTTTCTTTTATCAGTCATTGCTATCCATTCTATTTATTTTAATTTTCACTGCGGTGATATAGTAGTCTTTTCTGTTTGATCATGTAATGAATTATTCAGGTTAAAAATATCGTAAGCGTTCACGGAACGTTGAAAATGGTAATTAGAAATTGGAAATTAGAAATTTGGTCTTCATGCTTCTGATGAGTTTGCACAGCCATAATTTGCTTTCTTCAGTCGTGCCGGACCATAATCTGATAACGCTTCTGCCGTTTTGCGCCAAAGGTATGCCCTCACTGAAGGGGCTCCTTTGAATCGGCATAAACATCCAACTCGTAAACTCGTTTCATCTCTGTCTGTGCGCGCCCCTGTCTGTCGTGCCGGCGCTGGCAGGCGCACGCAGACAGTTCTCCCAAATTTCTACTTTCTAATTTCAAGTTTCAAACCGTGAACGGCTACAAAATATCCATATCATAAAATATATTGTCAAATATTATGCCAAAAGATGGATTATTCATTCAATAGAGTAAAATATCAAATATGGTCAAAGTTGATAAAATTTTGTTGAAGCAATACAGAAAACAGTAAATGAATTGATCTAAATTTAACAGGCATATTAATCCAATTCTTAGCTATTTGGTTTTTCAATACTGATACCCATCTCCTTCACTTTGTTATACAATGTTTTATAGTCCATTTTCAATAATCCGGCAGCTTTCAGCTTGTTTCCCTTTGTATAGCAGAGTACTTTTTCTATAATTTGCTTCTCAAATTTTCTTTGATAGTTTTTCTTTAAATCTTTCCATGAAATTCCCTGGAGAACCAGGTGATCTATTTCATCAATTGACATGCGACTTAATTCTAATTTTTTTAATTCATCAGGAAAGTCGTCAGGTACAATGATTTCATCTGCAACTAAAACAGACCTGCGAACTACATTTTTAAGCTCTCTCACATTCCCGGGCCAGCCATAAAGAAGAAGAAGCTTCCGAGCTTCTTCAGAAAAACCTTCCAATTTCTTACTAAGTTCTTCAGCTGCTTCTTTTAGAAACATATTCGCCAGGTACAAAATATCATCTTTTCTTTCCCGTAGCGGAGGAACATTAATCTTGAATTCATTGATTCTATAGAAAAGATCCCTCCGGAATGTTCCTTTTTCTACCAATTTAAGAATGTCCTCATTGGACGCACACACTATCCTCACATCCACTGGTATAAGTTCTGTACTGCCAAGATGGGCAATTTTTTTGTTCTGAATAGCCCGAAGCAGCTTCATCTGAATAGATTTGGAAAGGTTAGAAATTTCATCCAGAAACAAAGTACCTTTATTTGCAGCTTCAAAATAACCCTTTTTTCTCTTATAAGCTCCTGTAAAAGCTCCTCTTTCATACCCGAATAATTCACTTTCAATAAGAGTTTCCGGGATTGCCCCGCAGTCCACCTCCACCAATTGCTCCATTCTCCGGGTGCTGTATCTATGAATCGCTTCTGCAACCAGCTCTTTTCCGGTCCCACTTTCACCCAGGATCAATACCGAAAAATCGCATGAGGCAACTTTCTTGACTTTATCTACCAACTCATCAACTTTAGTACTTTTACCCATTCTCATAGAAAGATTTATCCTGTCTTCCAGGGCGTTTCGAAGATACTTAACTTCATCATCTAAAGCTTTTTTCTCCAGCGCCCGTTCAATAATTAGCAACAGATCACTATTATCGAATGGTTTTATCACATAATCATACGCACCTAATTTCATCGCCTGAACTGCGTTTTTAACATCTCCATACGCAGTAATAATAATAACAAGTACTGACGGATTTATCTCTCTTACCTTTTCTAATACCTGAATTCCGTCCATTTCAGGCATTCTGATATCGAGTAAAATAATGTCCGGGTTATTTTCTATTACTTTTTGCACGGCTTTTTTTCCATCATCAGCTGTTATTGTGCGATAGCCCTTTTTCTTAAGTACATTTGTAAGTATCCAGCGCATATCTGCTTCATCATCAACAACTAATATTTTCTTTGGATTTTTGTTAGCCATACTAAACCACCGGCAAAGTTAATGTTACTTTTGTACCCTTATTGACTTTGCTATCAATTGATATTGAACCATTATGTTGATCCATAATTTTATGGCAAATTGAGAGTCCCAATCCAGTGCCATTCTTTTTAGTTGAAAAAAATGGATCAAAAACTTTCTTTATATTTTCGTCAGATATGCCGTAACCACTATCCTTAATATCAATTGTTACATTTTTCTCAAATGAATTATAATTTGTCCCAATAAGGATCTTTCCACCCTTCTGCATTGCTTGAATAGAGTTAAGAAATATATTAACTAAAACTTCTATAATAAGCTCTTCATCGTATAAGGATACAATTTTACCCTCACAAAATTGTTTCTGTACTTCAATCTTTTTTTGAAGAAAATCAGGTTCTACCAGCCTATAAGCCTTATCGATAGTATCATGTATTAAATGCTGTTCTAATTTCAACTCCTTGGGTCTTGCAAAATTCAATAGTTCAAAAATCATACCATCAGCGGTATCTGCATTTCGTTGAACCACTTCTAGAGCCTTTTCAAGCTCGCTGTGAACAGGAAAATTTTCAATACAGAACTGGATGGTGGATCTGATGACCGCTAAAGGATTTCGCATTTTATGCGCCAATTCAGAAGCCAATTGTCCAAGTGATGCTATTTTTTCAGTCTGAAATAACTTCTCTTCCAGCTTCTTCAAATTGGTGATTTCTCTCATCAGCACGAGAATACCAATAATTTTACCATCTATATCCTCCAGTGGAGAAGCTTTCAAGAAAAAGATACGTCGTTTCCCATCTTTATCCAGATACCTGAAATCATTTTCTTCAAATAACTCACCTGTTTCTAATACTCTTCTGAGTCTCATGGCTAAATCCAATTCTTTCCATAAAGGAAGATCAAATAAATTGACTCCTTCTGCTGTTTCATCAGGAAGAAACTCCCTTCCAGCAGGGTTTGACATAATAATCTTTCCTCGATTATCGGTAGATAATATTCCAACAGGAAGATTAACAAAGAGATGTTCTAAATACTTTAGTGTCTCAATATTCTCACGCTGAGCCTGTTTGAGTTCGCTAATATCTACAAATGCACCCATTATACGGATAGATTTACCGGTTTCATCTTTAACCATACTTGCTGAAAGTTGTACGTCAAATACTGAGCCATCTTTTCTCTTAGCGAGAATTTCACCTGTCCAATTCCCTTTCTCCTGTAAAATTCTCTTTACTCTTGTAAACTCCTCCTTATTCTGCCAGAATTGTTCAGCAGGTTTATCAAGAACTTCCTCCTGACTGTCATATCCCCACATTTTGAGAAAAGAATTGTTAACATAAATCAGGTTCCCAACAAGATCAGTAAAAACAATAGCATTAATAGACGATGCTATAGCACTCTCTTTTATCCGCAGCTCATCTTCTGTAAACTTTTGTTTTTCCTCCAGCTCTATGTTATGAAGAGCAAATGAAATGTCCTCCGCAACCTCTTTGAATAAGATTTGTTCTTCTTCGTCTTCAATGAGATTGGCAGGAATAAAAACAGACAATAGGCCATAGACCTTTTCCCTGTATTTTAACCGGATGCTCATCGCTCCATCACCATTGTACTTATCCGCAAGTGGATAATCCACACAGGTTAATGACGGCTCTTTTGTTATCACAACTTCCGATTTCTTCAGTGTTCTCTTGCCACAAGCCGTCATATCACCACGCTTTAGCTGTTCAACAATAGGTAAGAAATCTTTGCCAAGTCCGGCTTCGGCACTCATCACAAGTCTCCTGTTCTCATCCAATAGAATGGTCCAGGCTTTATGATAACCGCAAGTCTCAGTAAGATTGTCGCAAACGCTCTGTATAAGATGCCCCTGGTGTTTTTCCCTGGTAATTAGTTGGTTAACACTACGGATTGCACGAAGTATAAGGTTGAGGTGCTTTATCTGCTCCTCTGTTCTTTTGCGCTCGCTGATGTCTTTTGAAATTACAGTTATTGCAATTACACTTCCAGTTTCCGGGTCTATAATCGGGCTTAATGTTCGCAAAAAATCCCTGCCATCCCTATGACTTTTATACTCATAAATTACCGGCTTACTAGATTCAGAAACTTGTTCAACTTTTGTAGAAAATTCTTTTGTTAGTTCGGGATTATGAAATTCCAGGTAATTTTGTCCTATAACTTCATCCGGTGATTTTCCAAGCCTTGACAGAAATTTCTTATTAGCGAATTTATACTTGAGGTTTCTATCAATGAGGTATATAGGGTCTTCACTTGATTCTATCAGGGAGCGATATCGCTCCTCACTCTCATGTAAATCTTCTTCAGCTTTCTTACGCTCAGCGATGTCCCTAAAAACTAAAACGAAACCTGTAATAATTCCTTCATCATCTCTGATTGGTGTTGCTTTGAACTCAATATGTATTTCCGTTTTTTCCTTGCTTGATCGAAGATTCCCTCCTGGGATAAGTATAGAATCACTTGACAGACTAACGGTATCTTGATCTATAATAGACTTCACTGAAGCGCCTACTTCAAAACCAGGTACCTCTTTGTCTTTAATATTGAATACTTCTGTCAAATCTCTATTCAGGGCAATCTCTTGCTTCCAACCTGTAAGTGATTCAGCAACAGGATTCATGAACGTTATTAATCCATTTTTATCAACAGTTATTACAGCATCACCTATTGACCTGAGTGTCGTAGCAACCTCTCTTTTTATCTTATTTTCTACCTCATGTTTATAAAGAATCATCTCAATGGTGACATGTAATTCTTCTGCTTTAAATGGTTTGAGTATATATCCATACGGTTCTGTCACCTTCGCACGCGACAACTTATCTTCATCTGCATAAGCGGTTAGATAGACTACGGGAACATTAAAACGATCATGTACCTGTTTCGCTGCATTTATGCCATCCATATTTCCTTCCAATACAATATCCATAAGTACTAAATCTGGACGCATCCTACTCACTATTTCAATAGCTTCCTCACCAGTAGAAACGATGGAAAGAACAGCATACCCAAAATTTTCTAAAATGGTTTTTGTGACTTCTGCAACCTCGGGTTCATCTTCAACAATTAAAATTTTTATTTTTGACATAGTTTGAATCTCTTTTCTTTTCCACTAAATATGTATTTTGATTATACACAGAAAATTAGAGCATTGCATTTCCGTTATTGTTCCCAAGCCTCAGCTCCCTCTCGTCCTAGTTTCTAAGCCCCAAACCTCTATTCTTCTCGTTCCTAAGCCCCAGCTTGGGAACGTAGCAAAAATATTTTCTCACTACTATTCCTATAATCATATTCCCAGAGGGATGTCTTCGACACACTCCTTCAGAGTTCTCTTTCCCAGGAATTTCTTTTGTTCCTAAATTCCAGCTATTTCCTCCTCTCATTCACAATCATAACTTTCTATCTCGTTCCCAAACACCCTTTTTCGTTCCCAAGCTGGGGCTTGGGAACGAGGGTAGATGGTCGTGTAAACGAGGATTTGAAAAGATATGGGAACAAGGATAAACTATTTAGATAAAATGACAGAATCTTACTGTATCTACCTAAAAAAGAAAAATCATCTAACAACGAAATCCCCCTTCGACATAAGAAAAATTTTCCAACAATTAATTTTATTTATCAGCATTTTTTACCTTTCGCTGACTTTATACAAAATATACAAATAATTTTCGTTTAATGCTTAAATTTTTTATCAATATTTCATACTATCGGAGTGAATTATAAATAAGAAACAAAACAGTTTGTTTTAATTTAACCATTTTCCAAAGGAATTTCCCCAATAGAGTAACACTTCAGTCTTTGATAGGCAATAGTAACAATTGTGCTTTCTACCAACAACTGAAATGTTACAGGGAAATGCCCTCCGGATTTTTTAGTAGAGAAAATTTGGTTCAAAACAGGGTTAAAATTTGACTTAAAAAAACTTGATTATAGCAGTACCGTCTTATAAATTTGCTTCTTGTTATGAAAATTCGACTTAACTCATTAAAAGAAGGGCTACAAATATTAAGTTACACTTTAAAAAAGACTGAACTTAATCTTACTGACAAATACTTTAACAGCCCAATTACCATCGCTCTTTCAATAAATAAAGGCTCAACAGAAATAAGCATAAACGGTGAGGTCCAGACCATAGCAGACTTGGAATGTGACCGTTGTTTATCTTTATATCAGCAAGATCTTAAATCCTTATTCAAAATTATTTTGAGTCAAGTAGATTTAAGTATAATGAATAGCGATGAAAATATAATTCCAATCTCTCCGAATACAAGTGAAGTGGACATCACATCTCCAATAAGAGATACATTAATTCTAAGCGTACCAATGAAAAAATTATGCCGCAAAGATTGCAAAGGTCTATGTCCTAAGTGTGGCGTTAATCTCAATATAGAGAAATGTAAATGCAATGCTACTTCTACAGATCCAAGATTGGAACCATTGAAAAAAATATTAACTAACCTTATGGAGGAATAATAAATTGGCATTACCTAAACGAAAACTATCAAAATCAAGAAGAAACAAACGCAGAACTCACTGGAAATTAACTGCTCCAACTGTGGTTAAATGCCCTCAATGTAATGAACCGAAGCTGCCTCATAGGGCTTGTCCCAACTGCGGATATTATAATGGGCGACCTGTTGTTTCAGCAAAAGAGAAATAGAGGAAATAAGTAACTATTCATGGAGTAATGGATTAATGAATTGTTGGAGTATTGGAGTATTGGAGTAATGGCAAATGAGAAAGAATAAAAATCAGGGTTATCAGAAATTAAGAGTATGGAATGATGCAATTGACTATTACATCCAGACATACAGTGTTTTTCGAAGATTTCCCTATGAACTAAAGAGAGTCTCCTCGCAGGCTGTAGCTTCAAGCGATTCCGTACATCGTAACACCTGCCCTGTTAAATAGCCTGAACCTTTTTGATAAGCATTTGAAACTTATTAAATTAAAAGAGAAATTTAGCTCATTGAAAAAAGATAGATATTTAACAGGGTAAAAAGGATATTGCCGTAGATCAATTCGTGAGTATCTGAACTTTCTCAATACCGCACTTGGTTCACTTGGTGAATCTGTATCTGGATTACATGCTTATTGGAAAGCTAAACAAATCACCGAAGAAGAATTTCAAAAATTAGATACATTGGCATACAAGTTGGAAAATGGATTACTAAAGCTTGTTGAAAGTCTGGAATTAAAAAGAGAGCGTGGAGAATGGATTGATTCTTTGATTGTAAAAGAAAACAATGGGATATATGAAAGCAAATAATCTATCACTCCATTACTCCATCACTCCATCACTCCACTTCTTACTGTTTTTATCAAGAGTTAATAATTTATATAAAGAATCCATAAACGGTTACAAAAATAATTTGTGACCTGAATTTTTTGTTTGATGAGTTTTATATATTTTTACTTATATTTTAGTATCTAATTTTAAATCAAAAGTATGTAATTAATAAATAAGAAGATGAAGGTACATTTTGAAAAAAATAAGAACTACGATTACTGCCATAGGTAAGTATACACCCAGACGTATTTTAACCAATTTTGATCTCGAAAAAATGGTTGATACTACTGATGAATGGATTCGTTCTCGAACCGGAATTGTCGAAAGACATATTGTCGAAAAAGGAGAAGCAACATCAAATATGGGGGCAGCAGCATTCGAAGATATGAAAAATCGGTTTGGTGTTGACCCACTGGATATTGATCTAATAGTAGTAGCAACTATAACACCAGATATGTTTTTCCCATCAACTGCGGCTTTAATCCAATATAGTATCGGTGCAAAAAATGCCTGGGGTTTTGATCTATCTGCAGCATGCTCCGGTTTTTTATACGCTCTTGCTGTGGGTTCACAATTTATCGAAACAGGGCAGCATCAGAAAGTACTGGTAGTTGGAGCTGACACAATGAGCAGTATTACTGATTATACAGACCGTAATACTTGTGTATTATTCGGAGATGCTGCTGGAGTAGTTCTACTTGAACCAGCAAAAGATGATGACGATTCAGGTATTATGGACTATATTGTAAAAATGGACGGAGCAGGACAAAAGCATTTATATATATTAGGAGGTGGCAGTAGAAATCCATCTACATACGAAACAGTAGAAAAAAAAATGCACTTCGTATATCAGGAAGGAAGGCCAGTTTACAAATTTGCTGTAAGTAAAATGGCAGAGGCTGCAATTGAGATTCTCGAACGCAATTCATTGACAGGTGAAGATATTGCTCTCTTTGTACCTCATCAAGCCAATATACGAATCATTGATGCATGCGCAAGCAGACTTAAATTAAAAGATGAACAGGTAATGCGAAATATTGATAAATATGCAAATACAACCGCAGCAACTATTCCCCTCGGTCTAATCGAAGCAATGGATGAAAAAAGGATAAAAAAGGGAGATATAGTACTACTTACAGCTTTTGGCGGCGGCTTTACCTGGGGAAGCATTCTTTTAAGATGGGGTTTTAATTATGGGTAAAACTGCCTTCGTTTTTCCTGGACAGGCTTCCCAATTCGTCGGAATGGGACTGGATTTCTATAATAAAGGTTCTTTTGCTCCAAAATTTTTCGATTACGCAGAAAAAGCATTTGACTTTTCACTAAAAAATATCTCTTTTTATGGATCACTAAAAGATCTAACACAAACTCAGGTAACTCAACCTGCAATTTTCGTTCATTCAATTGCGGTTTTTGAAGAACTTAAAGCAAAAGGTTGCAGGCCAGATATGGTAGCAGGCCATAGTCTTGGCGAATATTCTGCACTGGTTGCAGCAGAAACATTATCTTTTGAAAACGGCTTAGAACTGGTCAAAATTCGTTCAGAACAGATGCATATCGCTTCACAAAATCACGATGGCACTATGGCAGCAATTATTGGTCTTGAATATGAAAAAGTAAAAGAAATTTTAAATACTTCAGGCTTTTCTGGAGTATGTGAAATTGCCAATTACAATTCTCCTTCACAAATAGTAATCAGTGGAGAACCTCATGTAGTTCAATCGGTTATGCTTGAATTAAAAAATGCTGGTGCAAAAATGGTAATTGAACTTACCGTGGGTGGAGCATTTCATTCAGCTCTTATGGGAGAAGCTAAAGAAAAACTAAAAGAAGCACTTGACTCTACCGATTTCAATTCACCAAAATACCCGATTTATTCAAATGTCACAGGAACACCCACAACAGATCCAGATGAAATAAAAGACAGATTGTACCGACAGCTCACTTCACCGGTATTATGGATGGATACAATAAAAAATATGATAAAAGATGGTGCAGATTTCTTTCTTGAGGTAGGTCCAGGAAAAGTTCTACAAGGACTCATTAAAAGAACAGCAACTGATGTTAAAATAGAGGGAGTCTCAAGCTTCGAAGATTTGGAGAATTTTCAATGGAACTAAATTTTAACGGCAAAGTAATTATTATAACAGGTTCTGGAAGAGGAATTGGCAGAGAGATAGCTGAATCCTTTGCTAAAAACGGAGCTACTGTTATAATATCCGATTACAACGCTGAATCTTTAAAAGAATCAGAAGATATATTTTCTGATAAAGGGTATTCATTTAAGGCAATTCCATGCAATGTAACAAATAGCAACGATGTACAAAATCTCATAGACTCAACTTATAAAGAATTTGGAAAAATTGATGTTCTAATTAATAACGCTGGAATTACAAGAGATAATCTAATTTTAAGAATGAAAGAAGAACAATGGGATTCCGTAATTGAAACCAATTTAAAGAGCGTTTTCCTGACAACACGTGCATTAGCAAAATATTTTATGAAGCAGAGATATGGCAAAATTATCAACATAAGTTCGGTTATTGGTATAACCGGAAACATTGGTCAATCTAATTATTCTGCAAGTAAAGCTGGAATCATTGGTTTTTCAAAATCAATCGCCCGAGAATTAGCCAGCAGAAATATTACAGTAAACGTTATTGCACCAGGATTTATAGATACTCCAATGACCTCAGTGCTATCTGATGGAGTAAAAGAAGATTTTATTAAAAATATACCTTTAAAACGTATTGGTACACCGACAGATATTGCAAACGTTGTACTATTTATAGCATCACCATTAGCAGATTATATAACAGGTCAAGTTATAAATGTTGACGGTGGAATGGTGATATAGACATCCCTTTGGGATAATGTAAAACATATGAGGAGGATAAAATGGGGCATTTTGAAAAAATCCAAGAAATCGTAGCAGACAAATTAGGTGTGGAAAAATCTAAAATTACTATGGAAGCATCTTTTATAGATGATTTAGGCGCTGATTCTCTGGATACCGTCGAGCTCATTATGAAAATGGAAGAAGATTTTGATATTGAAATTCCAGATGAAGATGCTGAAAATCTTCGAACTGTCGGCGATGTTGTCAAATATCTCGATTCAAAAGTAGAAAAATAAACAAGATTTCTCTGTGAAAAAAAGAGTAGTTGTAACCGGGTTGGGCATCATTTCCCCTATTGGAAATGATGTTTCAACCTTTTGGAAAAACCTTCTTAATGGCGTTAGCGGTGTAGGTATAATCAAAGCCTTTGATACTGAAGGGTTTCCAACAAGGATAGCTGCAGAAGTATTAGATTTCGATCCTCTAAATTACTTTAGTAATAAAGAATCCAAACGGCTGGATCGTGTTACAATGCTTGGCATGGCAGCTGCACAAGAAGCAATAGAAGATTCAGGCTTATTGAAATCAGGTTTCAACTCCGAACGAGTTGGAGTAGTTACAGGGTCTGGAATTGGAGGAATTAGTACATTTGAAAATCAGCATGAACTAATACTAAAAAAAGGTAGACGATCTGTCAGCCCACTTTTTATTCCAATGATGATTCCTGATATTATCGCAGGTCATATTTCTATACGGTGGGGGTTTTTAGGCCCCAATTATTCAGTCTCTTCCGCTTGTGCTACATCATCTCATACAATTGGAATCGCTTATCGACATATTTGCTCTGGAGATGCGGATATCATGATTACTGGCGGTGCTGAAGCAAGTATAACTCCTCTTTCCTTAGCTGGTTTCACGAATATGAAAGCTCTTTCAAAAAGGAATGATGAACCGGAAAAAGCCAGCCGACCCTTTGATCTTAAGAGAGATGGATTCATAATGGGCGAAGGTGCCGGAATTGTTGTTTTGGAGGAACTGGAACATGCTCTCAAAAGAGATGCAAACACCTACGGTGAGATTGTAGGATATGGTTTTTCTGCTGACGCTTACCACATAACTGCACCTCATCCTGAGGGAAAAGGAGCAGCCCTGTCTATGGAATCAGCAATACGAATGTCTAATCTACCCAAGGAAACCTTCGGGTACATCAATGCACATGGAACTTCAACACCACTTAATGACAAATATGAAACTATGGCGATCAAGTCAGTTTTCGGGAAACTAACAAAAGATATTAACATCAGTTCAACTAAATCAATGACAGGACATTTACTTGGTGCAACAGGAGGCGTCGAATTTATTTCCCTGATATTAGCCCTGAAAAATCAGGTAATTCCACCAACTATCAATTATGAATTTCCAGATCCTGAATGTGACCTCAATTATACACCGAACAAACTACAGAAAAAAGAATTCATTGCAGGATTGAGCAATAGTTTTGGTTTCGGCGGTCACAACGCGGTGCTTGCGGCAAAAAGATACGAGTATTAAAAAATTTTAGCATTTGCAACAATAAAACGCCTTTTTCAATCTCCATCTGACATTGAAAAAAAGATGGGGTACGTTTTTAAAAATAAAAAACTTTTAAAAGCCGCACTCACTCATCGTTCCAAAACTAAAGATAATTATAAATCTTATGAGCGCTTGGAGTTTCTTGGGGATTCAATCCTTGAATTAATAATCTCTGAGTACTTATTTAAAAAATATCCAAAAAAATCAGAGGGTGAACTTACTCTCTTACGCTCAATTATTGTGAATAAAGACTCTTTATATGAAGTAGGCTTAAGTTTTAATCTTCAACAGTATTGTATTGTTGATAAAAGTTTAAACTTAAACAACTCATCCACTTTGAAAACACTTTTATCCAATGTGATGGAATCTATAATTGGTGCTGTATATCTCGACAGTGGACTGGATTCTGCTAATGCTCTTGTGCATAAATGGATTATTAAAACTGTCAAAGAAGAGGATTATATTTCAAAATTTAACTATAAAGGTCAACTTTTTGAGATCTGCCAAAAAACCGGAAGGGATTTACCAAAATTTGTAATAGAAGAAATTTCGGGGCCGGATCATGCCAGAACCTACACTGTATCGGTCTATATAATGAAAGAAAAATTGGGAACTGGTATAGGCTCTACTAAAAGATCTGCAGAGGAAAAAGCTGCAAAAGAGGCTTTTATAAGATTGTCAACTAAAATTAAATAATAATCATAAAACTTAAATCACAAGATAAAATTGCCAATTATAGTTTATTATTTAAAATCTACTAAAATTAATGAAATCGTCCCAATGGGATCTCTCCGGGAGAAGCATGGTAAGTTACTCACCATAAATATTTATAATCAATTCGTTCCATATTCCAATGCCAACATTTAGCGGTTTTACTAAGCTACCATTTCTCCAATGCCATACTATTTTTCTAATTCTATCCAAAATTTCATCAATTCCATTTTCTACAGTAACTACTCCGTGAACTATTGGTTTGAGCCATCTCCATATCTGCT
>Ga0307433_1000488_pt1 | contig 30239 bp, 30 predicted proteins | sample SalMarWE160210MG_FD_202166 | JGI IMG/M metagenome (GOLD analysis project Ga0307433, IMG submission 202166) | Salt marsh sediment microbial communities from the Plum Island Ecosystem LTER, Massachusetts, United States - WE1603-210 | ecosystem: Environmental > Aquatic > Marine > Intertidal zone >... | reverse complement strand
TATAGTATTGTATAGAAGGCCGGTCCCCTATTCTTGAAAAGAGCGCGAGGTAATACCTCCGCTAGGCCTGACAGAGGGCGACCGACCTATATTTTGTTTTATTCTGTATTCTTCTATGTATGGTCTTCTTTCTTTTAATACTTTATATACAATTGTAGCTAATTTTCTCCCGGACGCAACGCTTGCTGCTTGACTTCCGGCTTTTCTTTTTACACCGTCATAATATTTCCTGAAATAAGGAGATACCCTGACAGATGTATGGGCTCCCTCTATAAACGCCCATCTTAACCATCTATTACCTCTTATTAATCTACCATGATAGCTGGTGTTTCCTGAAACATGAGTAGAGGGTACAAGTCCGCTATATGAGTGCAGATGAGCAGGATCGGGAAATCTATTTATATCATCTATCTCTAAAACTATTATAGGACCAAATACCTCTCTTATTCCTGGAATCGTTTTAACTAACCTTAAATCTTCGTTTGTTTTCATCTCTTTATTTATCCATTTCTTTAATTCTATTTCCATGTTTTCAAAAGTATCCTTTAATTTAAGATGATATCGGAGTAGTTTATCCGCTCTCCTATCTGAAAGTTCGATATCTTCCAGCCACATCCTTCCGTATTTACCGAACATATCCTTGACTTCCGGAGGATTAATATGTGATTTTCTTAAAATATCATGGATTCTATTCTTTATCATTGTCTTTATTTTTACAATAAAAGCTCTAGACCTTACAATATCCTTCAATATCCTTGTTTCTTTACAGGGAATCCACACTTCGGGTATTAAATCTGTTCTTAGTAATTGCCCAAGTATCTTTGAATCTATTTTATCAGTCTTTATTTTCGCGGATGCAATCGCCTTTACTTTGGGTGGATGAGCAAGAGAAACATTTTTTACTTCCGGAAGAGAATCAAGCATATCGTATATAACTCCCCAGTTTAATCCTGCTTCCAGAACAGCAGAGAATTCTTCTTTAGGAAATTTTTTTAATAAGTTTTTCAATTCTTCTATATCATTATAAAAACTACTCGTATCGGCTACCTTACCATCCTCGGTAATAAAACTCATTGTTGTATAATTCTTATGTACATCACATCCAAGATAAAGCATACTAAACCTCCTTTTTCTTTAATAATAACCCACACCTGGGGGGAGGTAAAGACACTTTTCATTATACTTCTAGTAAAACAAAAATATTTTTTTATCCGTGGCTAATTATTGTTTTTTTCTTTGTGTCTTAGTGGTTTTGTGTGAGAATAATTTGGTGTTGAGGGGTGGGTTTTAAACAAGCAAAAAATATCTGAGTAAATCTGCGTTTATCTGCGTCCTAATTATCTTTGTGTCTTCGTGGTCCTAAAAATAAAAAAGCCCGGCAGCGACCTACTCTCTCACCTTCGAAAAGGCAATACCATAAGCACAGGAGAGCTTGACTTCCGTGTTCGGAATGGGAACGGGTATGACCTCTCCGTTATGGCCACCGAGCAATGGGATTATAATCGGTTTTTAAAGTTTGTCAACCCCCCTTGGAAAATTAAATATCAAAAAGCAAAATGAAAAAAACACAGAGCCCACACAACTCCACACCGAAATACTTTACCACAGAGATCACAGAGTTTACTTTTTTTAAAACCCGACCCAACATACCTGAATTAGCTATAGATTTACACCGACGAACACTGATAATCTTCCCATAGTATATTTTTTTTATCTTTTCTCTGTGTTCTCAGTGTTTTTTCTTTTTCTGACAAAATTATTTCTCTGTGTGCTTTGTGGTTCAAAATGAGAGGGTGGTGTCTTTTAAAACGAATATCCAGCCCAGATGTTGAAGTGTCTTCCCATTCCGGGATAATCTCTATCGGTGTATGAACTTCCAAAGTTTGTTATGTATTCCGTGTCTAATAAGTTCTCTACGCTGAGTCCCACTTTAAAGGTATTTATTTTTTTGCTGATTCCCATATCGACTATGAAAGCAGGGTTTTCTATTTTCCGTCCTCCGAATGTAAACAATCTTTTTCTCTCTCCTTTCCATTTTCCGGATATTTCGGCGTTTATCGGACTTTCATAAGAAAGAATGCCAGCGATAGAATGTTTTGGTTGATGTTGAAGTTCCCTTTTTATCTCGTTTTCTTCGTCGTAGCCGTCGAGATAGGAATATATTAATGAATATGAGATATCTTTGTATGTACCGTCAGCTTCTATATCGACCCCAAAAACTCTACTTTTAGCAATGTTCTGAGGAGTCCAGGTTTCATCATTTGCTATTCTATCACGTATTTCTTTTACATATCCGGATATCGTGATGTTTGTTATTTTTATTCCTCCGTTTAACGCGAGGGAGTATTCAGGGGTAAGTTTTTCATTGGAGAAGCCAGGATAGTAAAGATCGTAGAGTGTGGGAGCCTGGAACGCGGAACCGATTGATGCGAATACCTCGATTGGCTTGGTAATTCTACCACCGATTGTAAAGGAAGGATGTAAACCGAAACTTCCGTACCAGTCTCCTCTTGCGGAGGCAAATGTATTTATATTTTCAGTTTCGTGGAAAAGAGAAAGAGCTATCCCCGCTTTTTCTTCTTCAGGTGAAAAAGATGTTGTATCATAATTCGATGTATATTGATCGATCCATACCATGTCTTTTTCGATATTAACCGATAAAGCGAGCATTTTGTATAAAAGCTTCGTGTTAAATTGTCCCGCAATTGTTTTATATTCATCATTTTCGATAATTTCGTTTCCAGTCATAAAATCCGAATATTTGAAATTATATTCGAGCTGTTCTCCTGTTATTGCAGGCTCGATAAGTATTACTACATCATTATTTGTAATGATTTTGCTGTACGAGAGGTCCGCGAATTGCGTTTGCTGATTGTCGAAAAGGGATGTTGCGCTTGAATCCCCAAACATTGGAATTACACCGCTGTCGGGGAGTACACCCGGAATCCCGAGATCTTTATAGCTACCCATAAAACTTATGTCATTCCAATTAAGACCTATGGAATAATGCTCAAAGTTTGTATTACTTCTTTGTCCTTCTCCTTTTTCAATATTTAGATTTCCGTTTACACCGAATTTGTAAAGCTGTAAATTTGCCCCTAAAATTGAATTGGTATTTCCCTGAAATTTTATTTCATTTGTTCCTTTTTCGGTAATTAAATTTACAATTCCGCCTATTGCATTAGAGCCCTGAAATACTGAAGACGAACCCTTTATGATTTCAATCCTTTTTACCGCGTTTAATGGGATAGTAGAAAGGTCGAATCCGCCAGTTTTCGGGTCGTTTATTCTATGTCCGTTTAGCATTATAAGTGTGTGTTTGGGAGTGTTACCCCGAACGGCTGCCTGGCTAAGCGAGCTCGGGTCTCCATTTCCACTTATTTTAACGCCCGCTTCTTTTTCTAGAATCTCATCTAATTTATCGATAGTCAACATATCTTCAATCTCGATTACTTCGACTTGATAGGGTAGATGATCAAACCTGTCCGCTGTTACTGTTATTCCCTTCGATTCAAAGTACATCATGCTTAGTATGATTAAAAGCATAAAACCTCCTTTTTTTTATTTTTTGTATTGTTGGGGTTAAAACAAAACCATAAATAACGCCCTGAGTGAATACGTGCCAGATGACAAAAGGCAGCCCTATAATAAAGTAAGCCAGGAAACTTTTTTTAGTGGGAAAGAATAGAAATCCTGCCGATGTAGTAAGCATGTCTGATATGAGTGTAATTAGAATTCCTATGGTTAAAATGATAGGAGCTTTATTCCATCCTTTCTTATAGCAAAGACCGCCGGCTGATCCTATTAATAACCCAACAAATACTTGCATTAAAAGAAGTGGTAGGGGAGACATACCGAGTGGATTTAGTAAACCGAAGATAAAATAAGTAAGAATTCCGGTTAAAGTACCCGCACGAATACCAAATAAGATGCCTGCCAGGAAAACAGTAGACGAAACAAGTTCAAAATTGGGGATGTAAGCGAAAAGATAACCTAAACCTAAGGCTAAAGCAGTAAATATAATTACATATGATACTTCTTTTAATTTTTCTATTGTTTTTCTCCCCTCGGAGTACTCGTAAATAGCAGGTCTCCTGACTTATGGCCATCCTACTCACTGCACCTTCCCGGAAAAATTCCAGTGGTTTTTGGTCAGTTTTCGTTGCCAATTACAGTAGCGGGGCTGCAGCGGATTCTAACCGCTTTCCCTTAACTATTCGTTTTTTATAATACTTTTTTACCTTAAAAAGTCAAGGGGAAACTCCCATGCCACAACTCCGAAAAGAGAACTTTCCACTTGACATATTGTCGTTAAAACGGTATATTTTTAACATGGAGGTTTATAACGAGATTGATTTCTTTAAATGGGTAGGGCAATTACTTGGTAATATTTCTCTTTTTAGCAGACAGGAAGGAGTTATAAGGGAAATATTAAGAACTGTGCCGGAAATTACCCACGCCGATTACTCCTCTCTTCTGATACTAAAAGAGAATCCGGAGAAAATCGCCTATGATTATTCGACTCTTAAAGAAGATTTTTCTATTCATAAAGGTTTAGCAAAACTTGCGACTGGTATCGAAGGCGAAGTTATAAGAAAGAGAGATATTGTGGTTTCTCAAGATCCTGCAGAGCTTTACAACCCAAGTGAAGAAATACAAAACAGTAAAGATAAATCTTTGGTCGCGGTTCCCATTATATTGCGTGGTGAGGTCGAAGCTATTTTATATTTGTATTATCTTGATAAATTTCCCGATGATATAGAAAGAATAAAAGAGTTAACGAAAAACCTTTCTCCTGTTTTTGCTTTTGCTCTTGCTAATTCTCGTCTTTATCAGAGGCTCGATAATACAATGAGGGAACTCAGAATTTCTTATGAAATGAGCCGGGCAATGATTTCGAGTTTGGATGTTAATGATCTTATCGGAGAAATCGTAAAGCAAATAACTACACATTTTGGATATGAAATTACAGGGGTTTATCTTGTTGATGATGACGGTAAGTATGCAACCCTCGAGTGGACTGTAGACGCGATAAAATCTTTTAGAGGAACTAAAATCAAAATAGGAGAGGGCGGCATAATAGGCAGAGTGGTCGAATCGGGTCAGCCCTATTACGCGGCTGATGTTTCTATGGTTCCTTTCCACGGTCCGCAGGAGTTTAAAAAGAAATCCGAATTTTCGATTCCATTAAAGATAAGAGAAAAAATTATAGGTGTTCTTGATATTGAAAGCCTTCGCAGAGATGATTTTCCTAAGTCGGTGAGAAATTTACTGGTAGCTCTCGGAGCGCAAATTGCTGTCGCGATCGAACGTTCGAGACTTTTTGAAGAAACTAAAAGACTTTCAACCGAAGATCCATTAACTGGAGCTATCAACAGAAGAATCATGGAAGAGGAATTGACGGAGCAAATTTCAGAAGCAAAATTAAACGATGATGAATTTGCCATTCTATTTTTGGATCTCGATAACTTTAAGGAGTTTAATGATAAATATGGGCACCAAATTGGAGATGAGGGGCTTAAATCTCTTGTTAATACAATAAAGGGGAGTTTACAGGAGAGTGATTTGCTGGGCAGATATGGAGGAGATGAGTTTATTTCTATTTTACCCAATACCGATATGCAAAGGGCTGTACAAGTGGCAACTCAAATGCTTAAGGGTGTTCGGGAGAATGAATTATTTAAAGGATTAACTCTTTCAATAGGAATCGGAGTTTTTCCTTATGATGGAAAAGACCTTGTGGAACTTGTCAGATATGCTGATAATGCCTGTTATCTTGCTAAAGAAAAAGGCGGTAACAGAGTTGAATTCGCCACTGAAAGAGAGCCTAAGGAAAAAGAAATTTTTTGAAAATATTGTTTTAATCTTGCGAAATCTTGTGGTTGATAATGTATGAAACAAATTACATATATCCGAAACGGATTACATCGTTACCGAAAACCAAGTTATTGTTTATGAAAGGTTTAGTTTTAGGAATAAAATTTGTATAACTAAAGAAAGAGGAGGATAAATGAAGCATAAAGGTTTTACAGTTATTGAGTTAATAGTGGTTGTTATAATAATAGGTATCCTTACGGCGCTTTCAATACCGGCTTTTCGTGGATTATATAAAAAAGGCAGGTTAGAACAAACCAGGAATGAAGTTGTCGCTTTTTACCAGCGGGCAAACCGATATGCTGCCAATGATGGTGTAAATTATATATTAGAAGTTGATGTGATCGATGATTCGCTGAGATGTATGAAAGAGGGGTTGGCTACTGTGAAGGATAGAATGGGAATGGGTTCAGAGCTGGATTTATCTGATTTAAGCGATGCTGTCATAACTTTTACTATTCAAGCTGATGGTTTTGTTAAAGATAACGACGGTTTAAGGGTTTTTGAAATTTTTGATAACGAAACAAAAAAAATATTGGAATTTTATATTTCGCCGCTTGGGGTAATGGAGGTGAATAAAAAATGAAGAAGAATAAAGGTGTAACTCTTATCGAACTGATGGTAAGTTTTTTAATATTTGCGCTTGTAATAGCCGGAGTAGCCGCGTTTAATGCTCGAAACACAAAGGTAGTTGTACGTTCTGAAAGAAACGCGAAGAGAACTCTTTTGCAGGAAAGTTCTATCGAAGAATTTAAAGGTTGGCTTAAAGCGGCGTCGGTGCCGGGTTCGAGATTCGATGGTTTTTGGGCTGTTGGTGCTGTTGGAACCGTACTTCGTGATACAACGGATTCCGAAACGAATATCGGAGTGAGGTTAGAAATAGATTCATTCATACCGGAACAAGCCGCCAATGTTTCTGATGTCGGAGTATGTTTGCAAGTAAGAGTAATATCGAATGACCCTGATTTAAATATTAATGATACAATAATAACTTACATTTCCCGTCATGATTAGGAGGAAGTATGAATAAGAAAGGATTTACACTTGTTGAATTAATGGTCTCGATACTTATATTAGGAATTATTTTAACTATGGTATATAGAGTTTTCTTTTATCAGGAAAAGTCCCTGCGTCGTCAGAGGCAGTGGTCGGAAGTTAATACGATACAAAGAAAAGCTTCCACTTATATCGCGAAGGAAATTAGAAATATAGGTTATTGCGATAAGACCAATTTGAGTGGAGCAACGAAAGCGTTTGGTATCATAAGTGGAGAGAGTGATAATATAAGATATTCTAATGATATCGACGGAGCGCAGGTGGGAACAGTTGATCCGGAAGATATTCATTCCATAGAAGTGATTGCAGGTGTGCTGCTTATAGACGGCGATTTTGCTCTTGATAACGTTGCTTCGTTGGAGTTTGTTTACGTTGACACCACTGGTGATACTGTAACTGCGGTATCCGAGGTAAGTGATCTGGGTGAATGGGAACTCCCTGTAGGGGAAGAACCGATAGAACGTATTGAATATCATCTAAGAATAGCCAATGCTACGGATACGATAGAGTATAGTGGTAAGGCGACTCTCAGGAATAAAAGGCCGTAAAGGAGGAGATTGTAATGAACACAACAAAAAAACAAAATGCCAAAAAGGGAATATCGATGATAATTGTCTTGTGGATTATGGTAATCCTTACTGTTTTGACTACAGCTACCGCTCTTATAACACAGGGAGATATAGCTTCAACTATTAATTTAATAAAAAGAAAAGGCGCTCTTCAGCTCGCGGAGACAGGAAGCGATTACTTTATTTCTATGATTCCTTTGGTTCCCGCGCAGACAGGAATGATAGATACTATGATAGTTGCTGATACTTCTATGCCTCTCGAGAGCGGAGGTGCTATTGTAAATGTCCACAGAGTTTATATGAGTGCTGATTCGGCAAGGTCTTTTGTGATAGCGCCCGTTCCGATGATTTATAGTAACGCTTACGGACAAAATCCGTATCCTCTTTCCCCCGGAGGGGGACAGGGTTCTTATTATGTGTATGAATTTATTTCGGGAGGTTTGATGGGTAGAAAAGAAGATGTTGAAGTGCCGCAGAAAGTTGTCGATGTGGCGGCAGGTCCCTGGTCTCCTTTAGGCGGACAGGGTCAAAAAGGTAATACAATGTATTAAAAAAGGAGGATAAGATGATGTTACTGTTACTGTTTTCTATAGCAATAGGCGGAAGGTTTGATTGGCAAGAGATTGAGAAGCAGGGAATACAAGGAATATACGAGGATATTCAGAATTCGTCAGTAGTTCAAAGTTACGGAAAGCGGAATCTCGAAAAGAGGTTTATCTATTTGAATTCCGGCATCTTTAGGGGCGGATGCAAGGTGCTTTTTTCAAAAGGTACCGAAATAGAGGGATTGCCCCGCGACTTGGAGCTTATGAAAAGGGCGATAAAGATGAAAAAATTCGATAGATATTCTGCGCTTTATAGAGAAGGAGAGTTGAAACATGTATGGGAGGAGTTGGAAAATGAATCGGCGAGGAAGCTCGGAGTATCTTCCTTGACAATGGTAGAAATGAGAAAAATTTTCCCCGAAGAGGACTTTAAAAATGAAAAAGGAGAAATTGAACCGAGTTTAATACTTGAGAAAATAAGAGGGGTAAAGTATCCGTTAAGAATTTATTATTCGTTTATGGAAATAGAAGAAAACAGAACGAGAAAACTCATACCTGTAGTGATGAAGCTCTGTCCCATGGACGAGAAGATTGAAGAATATATAAGAGGTTTGAATTCAAAAGGAGATTAAAATGAAAAGGATGTTTTTAGTTTTTATATTTGTACCTCTTTTTTTGAGCGCTCACATTCAGGATGAAGATTTGTTTAAAACATCAAGGGTTCCTGCTGCCGCTCTTCTTCTGCTGGACAGGTCCGGATCAATGTATAATGAAACAGAAACATTTGATGTGGATGTTGGACTTTTGAATCGCAGTTTTAGTTCCAGCGTGCCCAATATCGAGAATTTTAGTGCTTGGTTTGATAGTACACAGTATCCCTATAATTACCCCCTTAACGATATGGGTAGTTTTGTTGGAGATCCCGCAGGCGGAGACTGGGTTTTGAATGTAATATGGGAGGAGCCTGGGAGTAGGCCGAGAACGTGTGATTTAGATTTAAGCTGGACATTAAGAATTCTTGATGGTTCGGGCTGGCATGAATATCCGGGAGGTACTCACAGTTGGCATCGCCTAAGTGATTATCAAGAAAGAAATATAACGATTCCGGTACCAGGTCTGGGAAATGTCGAGGATGTTGAATGTTATGTTGAATTTACGACCGATGATGGGCTTAAAATCGCTCATGTTGGAGTACATCTTAAACATACGCCTGGAGTCGGGATAACATCAAACAGAATGAAGGATGCTCTTCTTGTTATTCATTCTCTGCTCGATGTGAACGCGGATGGAATTGTCGACAGCACTGATGAATTTCCGATAAAGTTGGGTCAGGGTTTTTTTGATGATTCAAAGGTATTTGTAGGGGAGAATAGAGAGTTTGCCTATAATGCAAATAATCATCTGATTCGCGCGGATGTTGCGGGTACTTATAATAATCCTATAAGGTGGGATCAGGTAAGCAAAACCTGGGTGGACGACCTTACTGGTTGGGATACTCTGTACACCGATACGATGGGTGCGTCTGTTGCAACTATATGGGAGCATATAAACACTACAGAAATGAATGGTTCTACACCTAACGGTATGCTGGTTGACAGTGCTGTTCAATATATAGCAGAATATCGAAATGCTCACCCTGAATTATGGTGTATGAAATTCAGCGTCGTTCTTGTTACTGATGGAACGCCTAATGTGCCCCGGACTAATTGTTATCCATCAACGGCTATTGATCCTGGAGGGCCACCCGACAGGATTGACTATACGGATGATCAAAGACGAGGAGCGGTGGATCTTGTTCGCAGCGCATATCTGGCATTTCACGGAGATAGGGATACCATTTCCGGTCCTGATTCTATACGGGTCTATACTGTTGGCTACGGTACGGGTATTGATGCAAATTGTGCGAATGTTCTCAACTGGACAGCGAGATGGGGTGGTACCTGGGTGGATTCGGCCCTTATGTCCGGGAATGATACGGCTATTGACCCTTCTTCCGGCTGTAGTGGGGATAATCACAAATATTATACGGTACCTGCTTCTATAAATCCTCAAGAGCAACCTTTAACCGGATACGCCTACATTGCGGAAGACGCGAGCGATCTTGCAAATGCCCTTAGAAGCATATTCATGGGAATCGAATCCCAGCAAGCCCGTTCTTTTTCCTCGGCGCAGGTGACTTCAATCGAAGAAGAATTCCTTGCAACGGGGTATGAAGCACGTATGTATCTTGGTTCTTTCTATCCTGATTCCACTCCTTTTTGGGAAGGACACCTGCGTTCTGTAAAGCTGGTTACAGGCGGATTATCTTTTGATGATATTCCGGATGAACTCGTTTATTGGAACGCGGGGGATTTACTGCGAGGTAGAGATCCCGCGACAAGAAATATCTACGGTATAAAAGGCGGAAGTTTACAGGAATTTAACAGTTCAAATTTCGATTCCGTCGATTTAGATGTCGCGAGTAGTGGTGACGCAAACGAAGTTATAAATCTTGTAAGAAGTGGTAATATCGTCACGCAAGATACCGCGTACCTTGGTGATATCTTTCACTCTTCACCTCTACGTGTTGGTTCTCCCAATGCCTACTATCTTGATGATGACTTCGGTGAATATAGAGATTCAATGATTGCAAGGACAGCCGTGATTTATGCCGGAAGTAATACAGGATTGCTTCACGCTTTTGCTGATAGCTCGGGAGAGGAATTGTTTGCCGTTGTACCCAGAAATTTTATTCCTGAAGTTAAGGCTTTAAGGGATTCGCATAGATTTTTTGTTGACGCGGATCCTATGGCGGCTGATATCTGGTTCCCTACCAGTACAAATCCTGATTATAAAGATTGGAATGAATGGAAGACGGTCTTAATGGTTGCTCAGGGTGAGGGAGGCAGAGGAATTACAGCTTTAGATGTAACCAATCCTAGCAGTCCGTCGCATCTTTTTAGTTTTGAGCATGACACTATGGGTTTAACGACTTCTGTTCCAATTATGTATAAAGTCGGCAGAAATATAGGTACGGATACGGTGGATAGATTTTTTGCTTTCTTCGGTGGCGGTGAATGTCCCGATTCGTTGTGGGATAGATATAACCCTGCCACCGCGTCTGATTCTCTTAAAGGTAATGTTATTGTGGCGATCGATATATATAAGGCATATACGGATGGTCTTAGTGAAGATAGTACTTTCTGGTTTATCCCGCCCGCGTCCGGAGATGCTGATAGAATGGTTTATCCCTTTGCTTCGGCGGGCAGTATGGTAAACTTAAATTCCAGGTATGATAATCGTTACGATTTGCTTTATATTCCGGACCTCGCGGGTCAAATGTGGAAGGTCGATGTTAGTGATCCGGATATTTCAACCTGGGAAGCCAGGTGTATATTTCAGCCGCCTATACCAGACAGCGCCGCGGAGGATTCAATAGCGCAGCCTGCTTTCTACGCTCCGCTTATAGAGAGAGAACCTGCTCTTGGATGTTATTGGGTATTTTACGGCACCGGAGACAGAGCTCATATTTTTAAGGAGAACACAAATAATAGATTTTACGCTATATTGGATACCGTAACTTTCGAATCCGGTTCTTATCCTTTAACGGAAAATGATGATCTGAAAAATGCTTGGACTGAAGGTCCTTTTAATCTTTCTATCGATTTTCCGGATAATAATGGATGGTTTATCAGCTATTCGGATTCTTCAACACATGTTGACGAAAAAACCGTAAGCCAGGCTGTTATGTTGAAAGATACATTGATTTTCTCGACTTTTAAACCGACTGAATTTGCCGGTGATTGTAATATGGGTGTTGGAGGCGCGAGGGAGTATTATTGTAAATACAAAACCGGAGGAGGACGTATAAGGAATTTGGGTGGTGGAATACCACAGGCTCCGAGGTATTCATTTAGCATGGAAGGAGGGGTCTTGGTAGTTCATCAGACGTCGGATTCAATTCTGGTTGAAACGGGGACAGGTTATGGAACATTGAAAAGGATACTTAAATGGAAAGAAAGGTAATATTTTCAAGTTGCGTTTTAATTGTTTTACTTATAACAGGATGCGGGGGAGATGAGTCCTCCTCCGCGTCTTCTTTCAAAGGCGGAAATGTCGTCGCGGCGGATTATTCTCCGGAGCAGCCTACATCTTCGGACGCGATAACGCTTAAGATTACTGCCGTTGGAGGAGAAACTCCTGATTATAACTGGATTGTTAACGGAATACCTGTTCATAATGTTAGCGGGAATAAATTAAGTCCCGATAACTTCTCAAAAAATGATACGGTTTTTTGTTCGATTTTAATCGGAGGAGAAGAAAAAAAGAAAATCGGTCCGATTGTAATTAAGAATTCTCCTCCCCGGATAAATACTCTTACTATTTCGCCGGAGAATCCAAGGCACGGAAAAGATCTTTCGCTTAATGCTGATATAACGGATGCTGACGGAGATGAGCTCTCTCTACTGGTAAAATGGTTTATAAATGAGGAAGAAGTTAGTGCGAATCAAGTTTTATCCGGTTCCGAGTTTAAGGCTGGCGATAGGGTACATGTCCTTGCTACTCCTTTTGACGGAATAGGGGAAGGACTCCCTGTTAATAGCGGTTGGGTTCTGGTGCAGAATTCCGCGCCTGAATTTGTCTCTGCTCCACCTTCTATTGAAGGAAGAACAATGGATTATGAGATTGAAGTAAATGATGGTGACGGGGATAATGTAGATTTATCGCTGGAAGAGGGTCCTCCCGGTATGGTACTCACAGGGAATAAACTTGTGTGGGAAGCTCCCGAGATAAATAAAGATACTTCCTTTGTGATAAAATTAAAAGCCAGGGATGAAAGAGGAGGGGAGACAATTAATTCTTTCTCCCTGGATTTAAGAGCCACCGAAGTGCAGTAAGATTTTCCTTCCTTTCTTGCATTTCTCTGATTTCCTCATTTCTATCTGTGTTGATGGGAATGAGGATTTCAGTTTTGTAAGACTTAAATTTGCCACGGATTCACACGGATAAACACAGATATTTTGTTTTTTCTTTCTAGCCTTCCAACCAACATTTCACATGTAGAGCCTGTAGGAAATGTAGTGTTTTTTTTATATATGGGATTTTTTTATTCCGAAATATTAATCGCGGCTGGGAAGCCGCTCCTACAATTAAGTCTGTAGGAGGGATTTCCTAATCCCGAAAACGTAGAGTTGGGGTTTATCCCCAACAACCCTTAAGCGGTAAATGAATCCTCGAACTACTAAAATTAAAATGTAGGGGGAGATTACTTCACATGGGAAAGGTAGTCAGAGTTTATTATATAGTTTTTAAATATAATATAAAGTTAGGTGTGGTTGGGGCTCTGTGATCTTTGTGTCTTTGTGTGATATAATTTTTTTGGTGTGGTGGGGGGCTGGCGTTGACATTTCAAGGAAAGGAATTATAATAATCCCGGATTTATGATAAATATTAACGAAAATTACTTAAAATTAAAATCTTCCTATCTCTTTGCTGAGATAGAAAAAAGAGTGAAGGCATTTAAAGCCGAAAATCCAGAAAGCAAAATTATCAGTCTTGGTATAGGAGATGTTACAAAAGCCCTTCCGGAAGCCTGTATTGAAGCTTTCCGGGCAGCTGTGGAGGATATGTCGCAGGATGAATCCTTTCGTGGATACGGTCCCTATAAAGGATACTCATTTCTGCGTGATAAAATCGCCGAAAAAGATTTTAAGTCCAGGGGTGCAGATATTTCCGCGGATGAAATATTCGTTAGTGACGGGGCAAAATGTGACACAGGTAATATCCAGGAGCTTTTTTCTCTGAACTCAAAGGTTGCGGTCCCGGATCCTGTTTATCCTGTTTACGTGGATACAAATGTTATGGCTGGTCGTACGAGAACTTGGGAAGATGGCAGATATAATGGTTTGATATATTTAGATTCAACCGAAGAAAATAATTATGTACCGGATTTGCCAGAAGAATCAGTAGATCTGATTTATCTCTGTTTTCCGAATAATCCTACCGGGGCAACCATTGATAAAAAAAGCTTAAAAAATTGGGTAAATTACGCGAAAGAAAATAAAGCCCTTATTCTCTATGATGCCGCGTATGAAGCTTTTATAAGGGATGATAGTTTACCCAAAAGCATTTATGAAATCGAAGGTTCAAAAAATGTGGCGATAGAATTCAGAAGTTTTTCTAAAACCGCCGGATTTACAGGTACCCGCTGCGCGTACACCGTTATTCCTAAGGAATGTATGGCTTACGACAAGAATGGAGAAAAGTACTCGGTACACGATTTGTGGGAAAGGCGTCAAACCACTAAATTTAACGGTGTTTCCTATCCCGTGCAGAGAGCCGCGGAAGCAGTTTATACAAAGGATGGACAAAAACAGGTTAATTTTCTGATAGATTATTATCTTGAGAATGCTAAAATAATACGTAAAACGTTTGAAGGATTGGGATATAAGTGCAACGGTGGTGAAAATTCCCCATATATCTGGATTAAAACAGAAGAAGAGTCATGGAAATTCTTTGATTTATTATTAAAAGAATCCAATATCATCTGTACACCCGGAAGTGGTTTCGGCAGATGCGGAAAAGGTTATATCAGAATAAGTTCATTTAACAATAGGGAAAATGTAGAGGAAGCCGTAGAACGTATTAAAAAAGCTCTTAGCTTTTAGCCTTTAGCTTTTAACTTAAAAAACAAAAAAAATCTTGTGTTAATCTGCCTGCCCTGTAGGGAGGAAAGACTGTACCAGGGTGCGATCTTGTGGTTCCTTTTTTGTTGTTTTTTATGGAAATTATAAAGATATATTTTTTTAGCCTTGACATTTTTGATTTTTTTCGTATTTTTGTATATAATTATGATAAGGATTAAAGAGGGGTTTACGTTAATTGAGTTAATGGTTGTTATTGTGATTATTGGAATTTTAGCTGCAATCGCGATACCTAATTATGTTAGAATTGTGGATCAAGCAAAAATAGCAGAGGTGAAATCGAATATGCATACAACTCAACTTGAAGTAGAATATTATTGTATAGAAATCCCAGGACATCATTATCCTGCCTCAATCGATCTTATTTCTGTTGAACTGACTGGCATGATGAAGAATCCTTTTACTCCTGCTGGCCCGGTTGTTCAGAATGAGTCTGGGGCCGATGTTGCAGGTGTGGTTGAGTACGAAACAGATGGTCTCTTTCATTCTTACAGTATTACCGGTTTTGAAAAAAACGCAACTCCTATTAATTTAATTCTTTCTACGGGTCTTGTCGATTGATTTTTATGTGTACTACTCATTTTTTGTTAATTTTATTTTACGAAATTCGCTTATTGATTTGCAGTTTGCAAAAATGTGAGATTTAAATGTTTGAAAGACAATATCTTGGATTTGGGAATGTTTTTTGTACGTATATTAAGTGTATGATTATTGATAGATTTATTGTAGAAAGTATTTATAAATGTAAGTTAAACTCTAAAAATTAGGAGGTTATATGAAGAAACGTGGGTTTACGCTTATTGAGTTAATGGTTGTGGTCGTCATCATAGGTATTCTTGCAGCTATAGCTATCCCGAATTTTGTAAAGATTGTTGACAGGGCGAAATGTGCTTCCGTAAAAGCCAATCAGCATACTCTGCAGGTAACTGTTGAATCGCTCTCTATAGATCAGATGGGTAGGTATCCAGATGGGACGGCAGACGTACTCGATCTTACAAATGATTTGCCGCCTAATTTCCAAAATCCTTATACGGGTGGTGTTTCTGGAATAAATGCGGTTACGATGGGTGTATTTGCGGAGCCAGGTACAGAAGGACAGGTGTATTACGATAATGACCCGGTTGGTAGTTATGCTGCTGATTCTTATACGATAGCTGGTGCCTGCAAAGATGGTTTGTCGTCTGACTTGAATTTAAGACCGGGTAAGTAATTGTAAATTAATTATTTAAAGTTTTAAAAAAAGGGACGCTTTTAAGCGTCCTTTTTCTTGTATCTTTTATTTGCCTTTGATATTCGTGTATTTTATTTCGTATAGAATTACTTGATGTTTTGAAACTAAAGGGTGTAAATATTCCGAGAAGAATTCTCGGGCGAGTTCATTTTTTTCTTTCTTCCGGAAATCAAAATAAGAATTTAAAGACAGATATGCTTTAGCTAATCTTTTCATTTCGGGAAAATTAATTATAATGTGTGTGATACCTGAACTATTTAATTCCTGCAGTAATTCATTGATACTGTTAGATTTTTTAATTAGGTTACGTAATATTAACTTTTCTTCATCTATACCATCTATTCCAACATGAAGAATATATTCTCTTTTACAGTAATAACCACGTAATTCGCCGATGAACAAAATTTTGGAATTTTGCGGTATTGTATTGTTTGCCCATTCTATAACCGGAAAATAATTGACCCCATGGGATATTAGAAATTCCTCCTGCGATTGATTGGAGAATAAATAGGGGAAGGGGCGTAAAATCGAGGTCATTTCAGAGAAGAATAGAACAAGATTGTAAGTTAAAACAATGCTAATTCCGAGAGTTATCCATTTTTTTAAAGGATAAGATTTCCATAATTCTACAAAGGAATACGCAAGAATAATACTCAAAGACGGAAACATTGGAAAAGCAAAACGCAACATCCACGGCAAAAGTAACACCCAAATAAAAAAGACGCTTCCGGAAAATAACAATAAATAACGAATGTAAAGAGGTTTTTTCTTGATAAGAAACAAAAAGGGAAGTCCTATGAGAAAAATTATTCCCGTTTTTCCTGCTGCTCCGTTTATAGTCATTGTTATGCGCCAGGGACTGCTCAATATTAGTTTAATTCCTTCTAAAAGGGAACTTTCTTTATTTCTATATCCATAAAACCATTTATGGATAGGATTGCCTATTCTTTGCATTACCTGATTATAATCGTTAATTTCTGTACTATTAGACTTGAATAATGAGAAAGAAAACGGATGTAAAGGATTATTAGTATAGATAGTATTCTTTATTAGCCAGGGAGAAAAGCATATAAGTACGATTAAGCCGAAAGAGGCACAATATTTTAATACTGTAAGAATTGATTTCTTTTTAACAAAAGATATATGCAGAAATAATAATACCTCAACAGTAAAAAATGTTACTAGAACCGCGGTATATTTAGTTCCTATCGCGATACCGCAAAATATTCCTGCAAATATAAACCATTTTTTTTCGCAATATTTAAACCAATAAATAATAGAGTATAGACTCATGAAAGAGTAGAATGTTACGGCAAGGTCTATTGAAGTTAAAGTGGAGAGAATCATGATTCCTGGGATGGATATAAATAATACAGAGGAGAGAATTCCTACTTGCTTTCCCCAAAAAGATTTCGCGAATGAGTAAACTGCCAGAGCGGTAAGAGGAGCATATACCCATGAAGTGAGTTTTGCTAAAAGTCCTCCGGAGAGACTTATGGCGAGAGTAAATAACATGCCCAGATTAGCCGGGAAGTTTGAGAAGTAATTTAAAGGTAGGAAGATAAACCCATGATTGAGAAGGTGTTTCTGTGGTACAGCTAAATGATAAGATAATGCATCGTAGAAAAACGGAGGGGTTAAAGCGGACAGGAGTGTTAGTATAATAGCTATAACAATAAAGGAAATAAATATTTTTTCATTAAAATCTTTTTTATAAGAAAGAAATTCCGAGAATTTATTGTATCCTTTGGTAACAAAATATTTGGCATCTTTGTATATCATAATAAAAATGATTATGAAGAGCAAAACTATTGCTATTTCATATAGTAATTTTATAGAGGCGAGAATTATAGTCAAAAGAATGAAAATTCCGGTACCGGTGGCGAAGGAGAAAGAAAATTCTTCTGTAAAGGAATTCCATTTAAACTGAAAATGCTTTAATGTAAACCTACCTAAAGCAATAAAAAATAATAGTAGTAGAAGGAGAGTCGCAACGTTCAGAATAACTTCGAACAGGTGAATTATTGGAAAATTTCTAAAAAAATAAGCAATGCAAGCTATACACCATAATAATATTAAAGAAGTCTTTATTATATCTTTATATCTATTATGCATTATTCATAATTAGCAAGAAATCCTTTCTTGTCAATAGTGTGGTTTTCTAACTATGTAAAAGAATTTGCGGAATTTAAAGTAAGTCGTTAAACTATAGAATAGCTGAATAGTAAAATTAAATAGAAATTTTTATTAGTATTATTTGTTGTTCTCCTGAGTTTTAATGGGTTGAGGAAATAACAAAAATAGTATTTTTGCTTAAAATTATCATCATGAATTTTTCTTATTTGTTATAATTATGAGAATCAATCTTTCCATTTCGCTTGAGATTATTTTCGTGCGGATGAAGCGAGAAGCAAAGCTCGTAATGACGGTACTTGTACTAAACTACTAAAATCCTCCATGTATTCCTTTCAACACATCGTTTAATATAATCAAAGCCATAAGAGAAAGCAGGATTACAGTGCCAACTGTTTGAACGATTTTTAGCAACGTTTTGGAAGGAGGTTTTCTTGAATTAAAAGTAGTCAGTGACATTATAATATGAAATCCGTCTAAAGGAGGTATTGGAATTAGATTCACCATAGCAAGATTAATTGTTATAAGTCCGACAAACATTAAAAATTTTGTAAACCCCTGGTCCAACGATTTTTTTGTAAACATTACTATGCCTACAGGTCCTGATACTTCTCGTGGAGAAAATTTTCTCTGAAACAGCCAGTTAAATTGACGATAAATAAGTAAAGCGATATTACAACTCTGCTGCCACGCGAACGAAAATGCCTGTAAGGTCCCTATCCTCATTTTTGTTGTAGGAGCTTCTATTCCAATCATTCCTATGCTTACCAGTGAATCTCCTTCTATGGTCTTTTGTTTGTCGGGTATCATACTGGTTTTAATTGTATCCCCATCAGATAAGTAAATAATATTAAGAGTTTCTTCCGCCGCGGGATGAATTTCGTCCGTTATGTCTTCCCAGCTGTTTATAATTTTATCTTGAATTTTGATTATCCGGTCATCTTTTTTCATCCCTGCTTTATCGGCAGGTAAATCTTTGATTACGCTACCTACAATCGGAGGTAAAAAAGGAATTATTGAATCAAGAATAAGAGAGTCGACTACTATTTGCTCTTCTTTGTTATCACGAGTTAGCAGGATTTTCGATCCCTTTCCTATTTTTTCTGTTATTTCATACCAGTTGGAAACTTTCTTGCCGTTTATTTCTAATATTCTATCTTTTGGTAAAAGGTTACTGGCTGTATTTGCTTCTTTTATTATCGTCGCAGGTGTAACTGTGACACCTTGAAAGAGCAAAACAAATAAAAAGATTACAAATCCAAGAGCAAAATTGGAAAAAGGTCCGGCAAAGACAACCGCGGTTTTCAAGAATACATTTTTAGAATAAAACTCATCCTCTTCGCCTTTCATTTCTTCCGGATCCATCCCTTTTATTTCAACGTAGCCTCCAAAGGGTATCGCGGAGACTCTGAATTCGGTTTCTCCCCATCTGAAAAAAGAAAACAACTTTGGGCCGAGGCCTATAGAAAAAACAGGCGCATACATCGAAGCCCATTTTGCTACAATTAGATGAAAAAATTCGTGTACAAAAACCATGACGCTTAAGGCGATTAACGCGGCAATTATTCCTAACAACATTTACAGTATCCTCCGGGCTTCTTGTCGTGCCCAATTAAATGCTTCAATAATTTCTTTTTCACCGGGATTTTTATTGTTTTTATGTAGTTTTGTTACTTTAATTATGATATCGGTGATATTTTGAAAAGATATATCTCCTTTTAAAAATCTCTCGACAGCAATTTCGTCAGCGCCGACTAAAACAGCAGGTAAAGTTCCTCCTTCACGTAAGACCTTGTAACTTAGGGGAATAAGAGGAAATTTTTCCCGATCGATTTCTTTGAAATTAAGAGAGTTTATTTCTTTAAAATCAAACTTGTTTTTTGGAAGAGAATGTCTATCGGGATTCGTCAGAGCAAATTGTATCGGTATTTTCATATCCGGTATAGACATCTGAGAAATAATAGACCCGTCTGTGAATTCTACCATTCCGTGAATTATAGATTCCGGATGTAGTATAACTTCAATTTCTTCGCGCTTGAGGTCAAAAAATACAGATGCTTCTATAATTTCGAGTCCCTTATTCATTAAAGTCGCGGAATCTATCGTTACTTTATTACCCATTTCCCAGGTAGGATGATTTAGGGCTTCTTCCGGAGTTATATTATTAAGATCTTTTCTATTATAGAAAGGACCGCCTGAGGCCGTAATTATTATTTTCTTTACATTTTTTTTACCGGAATTATGAAGAATCTGAAATATGGCTGAGTGTTCACTATCGATCGGGACTAATTTTCCGGGGAGTTCTTTTAATTTATCTTTGAGTAGGGGAGAGAAAGCTACAAGAGTTTCCTTGTTGGCAGTACAGATTCTTTTGCCGTTTTTAAGCCCTTTAATAAGGGATTTATAAGAAGATATCCCGGCTGTCGCTATTACTATTATATCTATCTCTTCACTTTCGTACAGGAAATCCGCTTCCTCTTCTCCGATTAAAGTTTTAAATCTATTTTTTAAATTTTTTTCTAATTTTTCTTTGTTTTCTTTGAAAAAAGTACCCACATATTTGGGCTTAAATTCTTCTGCCTGCTTAGATAACAGATCGATATTATTTCCACAGAATAGAGAAACAACGTTAAAATCCTCAAGCCCTTTTATAACATTGAGAGTGTTTGTTCCTATAGAACCTGTCGACCCGAAAAGTGCAATGTTTTTCATCTTATAGCGAAAAACCTGAGATAGTAGTAAATAATGGGAGCGCTAAAAAGAAGGGAATCGAATCTATCAAGAAAACCTCCGTGTCCCGGAATTATAGCAGAGGCATCTTTTATCTTTACATCCCTTTTTATCATAGACTCGACTAAATCTCCCGTAGGGGCAATGATTCCTACCGCTGTACCTAAAGCTAAGCAATCAAACCATGATAGGTAAGAAGCATATAAATAGTGATATATGAAAGCCGCCCCAATTGCCGCAAACATTCCTCCGATAACGCCTTCCCATGTTTTTTTAGGTGAAATTGAAGGGAAAAATTTCTTTTTGCCGAATCTTTTACCCACAAAAAAAGCAGTTGCGTCATTAATCCAGGTGAGAACAAAAGGAAGTAAGGCAAGGCTTGTCCCAAGACGTATTTCGATACCGAAAATATTTTTATAGCTTAAGGGTTCCAGAACCTCAGGCATTTGCATTAAGAGTATGAGATGGCTGAACAACCATCCCACATAAATAACGCCGAACACGGTACCGGAAAGATGAAATATTGCCTGTTCTTTTTTAGGGCGGAATAATTCCGCGCATGCTACGACAAATACCAGTGCGGTAATCGTTATGACTGTAAAAAGATGGCTTTGAAAGTATGCATTTAAACCTAAAATTAAAGAGGAAATTATAGCAAGATTTTTGTATGGAGTAAGCCCCCGTTCTCTTAAAATGTCGCAGAATTCATATACTCCTAAAAAAATTCCCAATTCGATAAGAAACAAGAAATATATTCCGCCCGCTCGGGCTATCAAAATAAGAGCCGGGGTAAAGAGTATTGCTGTTGTCCAGCGGCGAGTTAAGTTTAACGTATGTTCCCGAATCTTCTATCTCGCTTTTTATAAGAATTTAGAGCTTTAATAAAATCATCTTTACCGAAATCTGGCCAGAGTGTATCCGTGAAAAATAGTTCTGTGTAAGCTATTTGATATAGTAAAAAGTTAGAAATTCTTAATTCTCCGCTTGTTCTAATAAAAAGATCCGGGTCCGGTACATCTGGTAACAGTAAAAATTCTCTAAAAGTTTTTTCTGTTACTTTTTTACCTTTTTCTATGGCTTTATTAGCCGCTTCAATTATTTCTGTTCTGCCGCTGTAGTTAAACGCGAGTATGAGATTCATTTTATCGCAGTTTTTAGTGCTATCTTGGATATACGTTGCCGCTTCTTTAACATCATTGGGGAGTTGTTCAATGTTACCTAAAAAACGAACCCTTATTCTGTTTTTCTTTAATTCATCTATTTCTTCTCTAATTACCTTAGAAAAAAGTGACATTAATCCTTTGACTTCTTCTTCTGGTCTATCCCAATTTTCACGAGAGAAAGCGTATAGAGTTAAATAATTTATATTAAAGTCTAAACAATATTCTGTAACTTTTCTCACAGTGTTTACCCCCGCGAGATGCCCCTGAAGGCGCGGAAATGACCTTTCTTTTGCCCATCTGCCGTTTCCGTCCATTATAATAGCTATATGTTCGGGAATAATGTTGTTATCCATCAAGGATTTCTTTTTCCTTTTTTATAAGAATATCTTTTATTTTTTCCGTGTAATGATCCGTTATTTTTTGGATTTCCTCTCTGTATTTGATTTCATCGTCTTCTGTTATTCCGCCGTTTTTTGCCATATCTTGAATATCTTTTATAACATCTCTTCTTATATTTCGTAATGATATTTTCCCCTCTTCGGCAAGACGGTGAACAAGTTTTTTTAACTCATTTCTTCTTTCATCGGTTAGGGGGGGGATAGGAATCCGAAGTATCGAACCATCGTTGGAAGGATTTAATCCCAAATCCGATGATATTATAGCTTTTTCGATATTATGTATGGCTTTTTCATCAAAAGGATGAATTACCATAAGATGTGCTTCGGGGACTGCGATGGATGCGAGTTGATTTATGGGGACTTTTGTGCCATAATAGTCGATTTTTATTCCTTCTATTAACGCAGGAGAAGCTCTTCCGGTTTTAATGCTGGCAAATTCTTCAGAAACTATTGAAAACGTTTTTTCCATTTTCTCAACTAATTCTTTCTTGAGTTCCTTATCCATTTCTTCCTCCTTTTATAATAGTTCCGATATTATTACCCATAATTACTTTTCTTAAATTATTTTTTACCTCACCGTTAAAGACAACCAAAGGTAAATTATGTTCCATTGCCAGTGAAAAAGCTGTTAAGTCCATTATTTTTAAATTTTGTGATAAAGCGTCTTTATAATTTAGTTTTTTGTAAAGTTTAGCATCGGAGAATTTATTGGGGTCTTTATCGTAAATTCCGTCAACATTGGTTGCTTTTAATAAAATATCTGCGTTAATTTGAAGAGCGCGGAGAACGGCGGCGGTATCAGTGGTGAAAAACGGATTGCCTGTTCCTCCGACGAAGATAACTATATGGTTTTTTTCTAGTAAATCAATTGCTTTATCCCTGCTGTACGTACTGCCAACAGAAGACGAAATTGGGATTGCGGATAAAACCGTGCTAGAGATTTTTTTCTTTTTTAAAGTTAAGGAAATAGCTCCGCCATTTATTGTCGTTGCCGCCATTCCAAGTTCATCGAGCTGGGCGGAAGATATTTTATATTTTTTGGATCCTTCTAAACCTCTTAGGATATTACCTCCACCCACAACCAAACCTATTTTTACGCCATTTTTTTGTATTTCTTTGATATCAGAAGTAAAACTATCTAATTTTTCAAAAGAAATAGTATTTTCTTTATCCTTAAGAAATTCTCCGCTTAATTTTATTAATACTCTTTTGTATTTCGGGTTACTCTCCAACCTGGAACCTTTGGAATTTACTTACTAAGATATTTTCACCTATTACCGAAATTTTTTCCTTGATGAGGTCTCCTATGGTTATAGATGGTTCTCTATAGTATTTTTGTTCCAATAGAACTACTTCACTATAAAACTTTTCGAGCTTGTTTTCGATAATCTTTTCCTGCACTTCTTTAGGTTTGTCCAATCTTTTTACCTGATCTTCATATATCGATTTTTCTTCTTTTATTATTTCTTCAGGTACAGATTCCCTGTCTATTGTTATCGGATTATTGGCAACTACTTGCATTGCGATCTCTTTTGCGAGGTTTTGAAATTCATCGGTTCTGGCTACGAAATCAGTTTCGCAATTAAGTTCAACAACCCCGGCTTTTTGGCTTCCGGGATGAACATAGGCATATATAATACCTTCTTTTGCTGATCTGCCCATTTTTTTTGCTGCTTCCGCAATGCCTTTCTTCCTTAAAATTTGAATTGCCTTTTTTACATCGCCATTTGATTCAATTAGGGCGTTTTTACAATCTAAAACGCCAGCGTTAGATTTTTCTCTTAATTCTTTGATGAGTTTAACATCAACTTCCGAAGACACACGAACCTCCTAATTATAGATTTTTCAATACGGGATTTTTTTGTTTTTTACTAAGTTGTTTATTCTTTATCTTTCTCTGATTCTTTGTTATCTTTTATTGGTTGTTCTTCTTCAAATCGTTTTTTCCCTCCAACAATCGCAGTTTCAATTATATTTGTTATTAATTTTATAGATTCAATAGCATCATCGTTTGCAGGTATCGGACAATCTATAGTTTCAGGGTCAGAATTTGTATCTATTATCGCTACAACCGGTATTTCTAATAGATTAGCTTCTTTGATTGCAATGTCTTCTTGATGCACATCGACTACATACAATAAATCCGGTAGCCTTTCCATATTTCTAATTCCATGGAAATGCTTTTCCATTTTATTTTTTTGCCTTAATATTTGGCTTTGCTTTTTTGTAGATAATTCTTGAAAATCTTCTTTTTCAACTTGTTCACAGAGTTGATTGTATTTATTTATGCTGTTTCTTATAACATTGAAGTTTGTAAGTGTTCCGCCAAGCCAACGTTCACTGACATATGATGCACCAACTCTATCTGCAGATTCCCCGATTATATTCTGAGCTTGTTTTTTTGTTCCGACAAAAAGAAATTCTCCTCCCTTTGATGCGATATTGTTTACAGTTAGATAAGCCTCTTTCAATAATTCTACTGACTTGCGTAGGTCTATTATATGTAAACCGTTTTTTTCAGTGTAAATAAAAGGCTCCATTTTAGGATTCCAATTCCTTCTTTTATGTCCGAAATGTGCTCTCGCGTCTAAAAGATCTTTAAATTGTAATGCCACTTTTCCTCCTATCTCTTTGAATGCTGGAAAGCTCTTCTTGCTTTTCGAAGTCCGTATTTTTTTCTTTCTTTAACTCGCGCGTCTCTCGTTAAAAATCCGGCATCTCTTAGTGGCTTTTTGTAATCTTCTTTTATTTTAACAAGACCTTTCGCGACTGAATGTCTCATGGCTTCTGCCTGCCCCGAAAGTCCTCCACCTCTAGCATTTATAGTTATATCGAAATCGTTTTGAACTCCGACCGTTTCGAGTGGTTTTCGTACTTCGTGTACAAATCGATCTGATTTAAGATATTCTTTTACTGTTTGCTTATTTACGGTAATCTTGCCGCTGCCAGGGAAGAAGCGAGAAGTAGCCACAGCATTTTTTCTTCTACCTGTTACAATTGCGAGTACTTCCATTTTTTATCCTCCTACCTCTAATTTCTTTGGCATCTGTGCCGTGTGAGGGTGTTTTTCATCACAGTAAACTTTTAATTTCTTTATGAGTTTCCTACCAAGTCTATTTTTAGGCAACATACCGGAAACAGCATTGATTATTATTCCCTCCGGATCTTTTTCTTTTTTCTCTTTAAAGGGAGTTTCTTTTAACCCTCCAATATATCCGCTGTGCTTTCTGTATAATTTTTGTTCTTCTTTTTTACCGGTCAATTTTACTTTATCCGCGTTGATGATGATAACAAAATCGCCGTTGTCAAGATGTGGGGTGAAGTCGGGTTTATGTTTACCCCTTAATATTGAAGCGGTTCGGGAAGCTACCCTTCCTAAAATTTCACCTTTAGCATCTAAAAGCCACCAATTTTGCTTGATGTTTTCCTTCTTTAATGAGAAAGTCTTCATTTCTTCTCCTTTTATATTTGTACTTTTTTATTTAATCACTGTATATTATGGTTTTAATATATAAAAAAAAGGTATTTTGTCAAGAACTGTTTTATAATTAAAATAGTGGATGAGTATATGCGTATATGTGTAAATGGGTAGGAAATAAAGATAATATGAAAGAAGGAATTTTTTTATCTGTTAAAACCAGACCAGTTTGACCGCCATTTAAGACAGTCAACTCATCTACCCATAGTCTCATTAACTCATATACTTAAACTTAGGCAAAAAAGGTACTTGAATTTTTTGTTTTTTTTATTATAATAATTGTCATGAACGGAAGAAACTACATGGAAAGAATGGTAGAGGAAATTTTGGTGGAAATTTTTGAGGATTATCCTGACTTTGCGGATATTAAGCCCTACAGAGAAGAAATTATGGCACTGGCATTAACTAAGTGTGAACCCTTTTACACAACCAGTGACGTAGGACACGCGGTTGTTAAGACGCGAATGGATAGTTCCGGTTTCCGATCGAAAGTTACCTCTATTGTTTTGGAAGCAATAGGACAGGTAAGAAATAATCCAAGGCAATAAATTTTCTACTAGAATTTGTGTTTAGCTTTGTGTTTATTTTACCTGTTTCATTCCTTTTTTAATTAAGGCTATTATGAAAATCGGGTTTTTTCAGTTTTCACCATTTTTTGGAAAGCCACAAAAAAACTTGAAAATTATCGAAGAAAATATCGATAATGTTGGTAATATCGAGTTGTTAGTTTTCCCCGAGCTTGCTCTTACTGGTTATACTTTTGAAGATTCGGAAGAAGCTTATTCTTTAAGTGAAGAGGTAGGGGGGGAGTTGACCGGAAAATTGATAAATATAGCCCGAAAAAAAGATATTAAAATGGCAGTAGGTTTTTTGGAAAGGGAAGGTAAACATTTGTACAATTCAAGTATTCTTCTCGGAAAAGATGGAATCATCGGAGTTTATAGAAAAGTGCATCTTTTTCGTGAGGAAAAAGCCGTTTTTAAAGCGGGAAATACAGGTTTTCCGGTATTCGATATTGGTAAAGCAAAAGTAGGACTTCTTGTATGTTTCGATTGGATTTTTCCGGAAGCTGCGAGGACGCTTGCTTTAAAAGGTGCGGATATAATACTCCATTCGGCAAATTTGGTATTGCCTTTTTATCAAAAAGCTGCTGTTACCAGAGCTATAGAGAATAAGGTTTTTATAGTTCTTGCCAACAGAACCGGAAGTGAGGAAAGATTTGGAACCCGAAATGTTTTTACAGGAAGAAGTGAAATCGTTGATCCTGAAGGGAAAATAATTTTGGAAGCGGGGGAAGAGGATGAAGGAATCTTTGCGGTCGATATTAATCCGGAAGAAGCAAGAAATAAAAATATAACAGAATTGAATAATATTTTTGAGGACCGTAAGCCTGAATTATATGAAAATTGGGGTTAAAGAATTTTACCACAGAGCACACAGAGAAAAATAAACACACAGAGAACAAGAAAAATATATTTTGTTTTACTAAAACCCACTTCCCAACACCAAAAGAATAATATCTCACACAAAGACACTAAGAACACAAAGAAAAAATATGTTATTTTTTACAACTCACTGCTATCTACTCCCAACTTACTATTTTCTACTATTTGACGATTTTTCAATTTAACTATTTAACTTATACGCTTATAGCTTGAAATTTTAGATATTAGTGTTATGATTATATATAACGGAAGGGCGGGTAGTCGCGCTCTCAATATGAGAGTGAGGAAAGTCCGGACATTGTGGGTAAGGAAAGCTCCCGAAGGGAGGCACCGTAAGGTGACGGAAAGTGCCACAGAAAATATACCGCCCTGCTTTGCGGGGTAAGGGTGAAAAGGCGAGGTAAGAGCTCACCGGGTTTCTGGCGACAGAAACTGTTTGGTAAACCCCTTTCTATGCAAGACAAATTGAGTAGGTTTACTTACCCGGACCTATAATCTCGGGTAGTCGCAAAGATCAATGACTATCTATAACAGAATCCGGCTTATAGCCCTTCCGTTTTCAATTAAAAATCACTCTCACACAGAGCACACGGAGTACACAGAGAAAAATACATTTTTAGGGTGGGGGTTTGTGCCTTAATGTTTTTGTGGTAAATAAGTATTATCTTTACCGCTTAGCCTTTAATATTATCTTAAAAAACTTTTGATATAAGAAATTATTCTATCCTTGAAAACATAAAGATAAAGGTGGTCTGTTGGGAACCATATTATTTTGGGTTTCCCTAAAGCCCTGTGTAAGCGTGTGGTTGCTTGCCTGGGAATAATTAAATCGAACAATCCATTTATCATGAGGACTCTTTCTGGCTCTATTAAGGGTGCGAAAGAGAGAGGATCGAAATAAAGACATACTATATTACTTTTAATATCAAATGGATTTTTACCTTTTTTTACAGAATTAACAAAAGCATTAAGAAGACTTCTTTTTTCAAGACAGCTCTTCTGTGTTATGTTTCTCTGTTTGTATATCTCTCTTACTTTAAACATAACCGGACTTTTCCATGTAAGTATACTGTAATCTCCTCCCGATAAAATAAAGATTCCTTTTTCAATTCTTTTATCAAGCGCCATTGCCATAATGGAAAACACGCTTCCAAGACTTATTCCAATTATTGAAATTTCTTCATAACCGAAACTTTTTAATATGTTTACTGTTTTAATTATATCGAGAGTTCCCTGATTGAAGAAATTAAGAGTAAAAATTCCATCACCAAATGAAGTTAATAAATTCTTATTGGTTTTCCTGTGTCTCTGGTAGGGGAGATCTATATAACAACCTCCTATTGTTTCGGGTACGACACGTAGATAAGTGTCCCATTTTGAGCCGATTTCCATTCCGAGACCATGAACTAATATACAGGCTTTATTCTTTTTTTCTGTGTCTTTTAATAAAAGGTAAACATTGTCGTTTTTTTTATTGAAAGTATTAACTTCCGATTTGAACCTAATTTTATAAAGATTATTTTTTAAATTAGTTTTTTTGAATAAAGGAGTTGATTCAAAAATATCTTTGGGGAGCATCATTGACTGAACTCAAAAAAGATAGTCAGTCAATCCAGTATAATATTCTACCGCAGTTAGGACAAGTGACAACCGACAGATTTTCCTGATCGGGAGATATCATTTGTGTCGGTAAAAGCAAATAGCAACCCTGACATATATTATTTACTACGGGTACAACAGCACTGCCGTATCTTTTTGTGAGTCTCGTGTATTTTCTGTAAATATGGTCTTTTAGTTGTGATACAATACTTTCCCTTGCTTCTTCCATTTTTTTTATATTTCCGATTTCGAAACCGACTTCCTCTTCTTTTATTCTATCTTTACGCAAAATATCTAATTCCTGGAGTGAAATTAAAAGTAATAATTGTTTATCCATATTAAACTCCAAAAAGCTTACTGAGTTCTGTCTTAAATTCTTTTTCATCGTTTATGGAAAATAGTTTTTCATCCTCTGAAATCTCATTGAAAGTTTCCGCTATTTTTCCGAGTAAAATCAAGTATTCTCTTTTAGAAGCATACGGCGGAGCTACTAACAAGAATACCAGGCGTACAGGTTTTTTATCGAGTGCTCCGAAATCGATTGGTTTAACCGGTCTTCCTATCGATACCATTAAGTTTTTAACCACCATACTTCTTGTGTGAGGAATTGCTATGCCATTCCCGATACCCGTAGATCCTATTTTTTCACGCTGAATAACGGCATTGTTTAGCATTTCTTCTTTGTCTTTGCTTGTATTTAGAGCGTGAACCAATTTATTTATTATTTGAAACTTATCCGAAGCTTCAATGTCCAACATTATCTTAGCGTTTTCGAGTATTTTCTTGATAGTACTTATTTCCATAACCAAATAAATTATAATACTCTTTACTCAGTTGTCAATACCTAATTTTAACCACGAGATTACACAAGATTACCCAACCACACCCCAAAATTAATATCGCACTGAGACGCAGAGAACGCAGAGAGACACCACCCAACCCCAATTTTAACCACGAGATTACACAAGATTATCACAAGATTACCCAACCACACCCTACCTTTTAAATTGTGTTTCTTAATTAGACAGGACTAAACAAGATTAACAGGAATTTTGTGGTTTAATCTTTTGCAAAAAAACAAAAGTTAACTGCCAGTTCTACAGCTTCCTTGTAATACGCTAATTTGAAAACCCCAAAAATTGAAAACCCAATGAGAAAATCCCTGTAAATTCCGTAATTCCAACCCCTTTAGGCAAGATGCCAGATTTTTCGTGTGTTAAAACCAAAGCACATGGTTTACACTTTGGAGAGGGGATGGGAGTAAAAAGAGTAGATTTAAATATAAATATAAATCTGGAGAAAGTAATGAAAAAGTTGGAAGCTTTTTGTGCTAGG